>Ga0210384_10000079_pt1 | contig 144332 bp, 130 predicted proteins | sample IncBWH2MmetaG_FD_160574 | JGI IMG/M metagenome (GOLD analysis project Ga0210384, IMG submission 160574) | Forest soil microbial communities from Barre Woods Harvard Forest LTER site, Petersham, Massachusetts, United States - Inc-BW-H-2-M | ecosystem: Environmental > Terrestrial > Soil >...
AGATGCAAGGCGAGCTCGGCACGTCTCACGCGTATGAAAGCGGCGGCGACCACCCGCGACCGCGTCAATACAAGCGCGGCTTCCTCGGCGCCGACTTCCGCTTTGACGAGAGCGCAGGCGGTTGGCGGATCGAGCGCATCCTGCGCGGCGACTCGTGGGATCGCGACTTGGATTCACCGCTAGCTCAACCTGGCTGCGCGTTGCGCGAGCGCGACGTCTTGCTCGCGATCAACGGACGTGCGCTTGCGCGCGACGTCTCGCCCGGACGCCTCCTCGTGAACGAGGCCGGCCACGATGTCGCGCTCTCCGTCAGCTCAGGCGATTCGAACGCACCGCGACGGATCGTGGTCCGCGCCTTGCGCGACGAGCGGCCGGTTCGCTATCGCGCGTGGGTGACGGGCATGCGCGCGCGTGTCCACGCAGCCACCGATGGCCGCGTCGGTTATCTCCACATACCCGACATGGGTCCGTGGGGTTACGCGGAATTTCACCGCGGCTATCTGCTCGAGACGCATCGCGATGCGCTGATCGTGGATGCGCGCTACAACCGAGGCGGACACGTCTCGCCGTTGTTGCTGGAAAAACTCGCGCGCAAACGCGTCGGGTACGACGTCTCGCGCTGGGGTCACGTGTTGCCCTATCCGCCGGAATCCGTCGCAGGTCCGATCGTGGCGGTCACAAATCAGTTCGCTGGCTCGGACGGCGACATCTTCAGCCACTTCTTCAAGACGTATCGCCTTGGACCGCTGGTGGGCAAACGTACGTGGGGCGGCGTGATCGGTATCTGGCCGCGCCATCCGCTCGTCGACGGAACGGTGACCACGCAGCCCGAGTTTTCGACGTGGGCGAACGACGTCGGCTGGGGTCTGGAGAACTACGGCACCGATCCCGATTTCGATATCGACGTTGCGCCGCAGGACGCCGCCGCCGGTCGCGATCCGCAAATCGAAAAGGCGATCGAGCTCGCGCTCGACGCCCTCACGAAATCTCCGCCGATCTTGCCGGACTTCTCGAAGCGCCCGGATCTGCGAATCCCGGGGTCTCTCCCGCCGCGCTAGCGGCGCCAGCCCAAGAGCGCGCGCAGAACGCCGCTGACCGACAGCAGCAAGAGCGGCAGCAAGAGCAGGCCGGCTGCGCGATTCACGCGCACGACCTCTAGCGAAGAGACGGGCGTTCCGGCGACCTTGCAGTCTTCGGCCCGCGGCAGCGAAGGCGAAAAGCGGTCGGCCTGAGTGAAACTCGCGAACGCGATCGCGATCGAGCGAACCGGCACGCTCGCGCGCGTGCATGCGGGCGCTCCCGTCGGCGCCGCAAAGAGCAGCAACGCTGCGACGAGCGGCACCGCAAGCGTGACGGAAAGCGCGCGCCATTGCCCGGTTCCGTATCCCGTTATCCAACGCAGCGCCCGATCGCCGGTCAGGCGAAGCGCCTCCGCAAAAAAAGCCGCGCTGAAAAACGGATGACGTGCGGGTCGCAAGGCGTCGCCCTCGCGCTCGCACCTGCGATACAGCGCTTCCGAGATATCGCGCTCGGTCAGAGTTGCGCGCGGCGTGGTGCGAGCAGATGCTCGCGGTTGGGCGGAGCGGTCGGCGCGTTTTCCAGTGACGATCGAGTATTTGGCTCCGCGCAGCGCGACGACGGTCGGACTCGCCGCGGCGTCACGCGAAGGCTGAGACGGCACGCTATCGACTTCGATCGACGGAAACTCCGCCCACTCCAGACCGAGCGGACGCGCGAATCGTGCAGCGCTGAAGTCTGCGCCGCGCGCGAGCGAAGCGCCGCCGAAGTCTGCGCCCGCTCCGAACGAAGCACCGGCGAATGATAGTCTCGCGTCGGAGCGGAGGCCCGAAAAGACGGCGTCTAAAGCGAACGACGCGCCGTCGAAATCCGCCGGGCCGAGTGTGCGCATCGCCGTGAATCGCGTGTCATCGTCGAAGCGTGCGCCACCGAACGAGAGCGCGCCGAGCGCTGCGGCGCCGCCGGCGTCGAACGGCGCGAAAAATCGGCAACGTCGGAATGTGGTGTCGCCGGAAAATCGTGCGGCCGAGAAGTCGGCTTTCCCCGTGAACGCGGCGTCGTCAAAGGTGCAGCGTCGCGCTGCTTGCAGACGTGCGAAGGATGCCGCGCCCCCAAATGTCGCGCCCGTAAAAGAAGCTCGCCCCCGCAACCGCAGGCCGGTTAGGCGTGCACCGTCGGCAAACGTGCAGCGGTCGAACGACGCGTCGCCGCCTGCCACGAGTCCCTCTGCCTCGAACGCTTGCTTGAACGTCACGTCGGTGAGCGCGACCATACCCCGAAGATCCGCGCCACCGAAGATCGCGGGCCCTTCGAATATCGCCCGCTCAAACGCCGCATTACCCGCGCATGAGAATTCATGGAATTGCGCGACGCCTGCGAACTTGGCCGCAGAAAACGCGGCGCCGCCGGCCACACGCCCGTTCGCGAAATTCGCATCGCCGTGGAAGACCGCATCGGCGAACACCATTGCGCCGCCTGCCTCCGTGCTGCGCGCATTGAGATCCGCACGAAACGTCGTCTTCGCAAAATCCCAGTCGCCGCCCGTCTTCACATGCGCGAACGATGCCGTGCGTTCGAACGTCGCCTGTGGAGCTTCGATGCCCCCGCCGATCGCCGATTGCGAAAATCTGGTTTCGCCGGAAACCGTCAGGCCGTCCAGCGAAAGATCGCCGCCGATCGCAGACCCGCTGAAATCGACATCTCCGGCGCAGGTAGAGTGCGCGAGCGTGACGGACGTTGCGTGGAGTCCGAAAGCGCGCAGCGGCCCCGAGAAGGTCGCGCTCGAGGCCACGAACGACGTGCAGCGTGCATTGCCGAACAATGACTCCGCTGCGAAGCGCGCCTGCGTGAAGTCGAGCGCGCCACCGCACCGGACGCCCGCGAAGTCGGCTGCGTCTGCAAATGTCGCCGATTCGCATGAGAGCTCGCCCGTGCACCCGAGGCCGTTGAACGAGACGCTCGCCGCGAATTGCGCACCGTCGAAACTCGCTGACCCGGAAAGCGTGACGCCGTCAAACGATACGCGCGCGTCGAATGATGTCTCAAGCGCGGTGATGTCGCCGTTCACGCGAGTATCGCGCAGGGTCACCGGCGCGGCGAATTTCGCCGCCGAACAGGCGACCGGTCCGAAACGGGATTCGTCGATCGCGAAATCACCACCGAACGTCGCGGCGTTGAACACGCATGCGCCGCCGATGTCGCTGGCGTGAATCGTCGTGCGTCCCGACACTCTTGCCTCGCCGAGATGGAGCGAGCCGCTCACGTGAACCGCGTCTAGCCGCAGGACATCGTCGAGTCTGATGCCGTGTGCGTTCGCGTTTCCCGCGACCGTTACGGATGAGAGCGTCGCCGCACCCGTGACGTGGGCTTCGCTGAGGTCGATATCAGCCCCGAACGCGACGCCCGCCAAAGTGAATGCGCCGCGGCACTCCAATCGGCGCAGCGCGCCGGCGCCGCCGAAGAATGCATCGGTGATGACGCAGTCGCCGCCGATCGTGCAGCCATTGAACGTGACTTCGTCTTCGAATCGCGTGCGCGCAAGAATGAGGCCGGCCGAGAAGTCGCACTCCTCGAAGCGCGCCGGCTTTGCGAACTTCGTATCGGCGAGGTCCAAGCCGCCGAATGTGCAGTGCGAAAACGATACGGCGACCGGAATGAATCGCCCGTTTAGGTCGAGGTCGCTGTCAAATATCGCGCCGGCGATATCGAGGGGCACGCCCACGCGCACCGCTTCGACGATCCAATCGACCCGCACGCGCCGCTCGGCCCTGCTCGCGCTCTCGGGGAAATGCAATGCTTCGCCGGCTAGAAGCGCGGCGAGTTTGGACTCATCGGTACGCTCCGCGATCATGTTTGGTCACTTTGAACCGTCGCGCAACCGAACCTCTGTGCCGCGACACACACCGACCGCCCGTGTAGGGCGGACTAACTGAAAGGTCGGGTTTGCCGAAGGCGCCGATTTGCTGAAGGGGCCGATTTTATATCGGCCCGGCGAAAATAACGTGGGCCGACATAAAGTCGGCCCCTTCAAGTCGGCTCCTTCAGGCGCCCGACCATTCAGCGATTGTCAATGCAAGCCGTACACCACGATCTGATTTCCGTCGGAGACATACACGTGGCCGTTGACGACAGTTGGAACCGAAAACAGATTGCCCTTCGGATTGCCAAACGTGCCGACGACTGTCGAAAAAAGTCTCTTCTTTAGATTGGTCGCGTCGAACGCATCGAGTCCGACGCTATGATTCGCACCGCCTTGTTGCGGACGGTCCACGAACCAGACGATTCCGGTGCCGGCGACTTCGAGATTCGAGCTGACGACAGGCACCGTTCCGCCTTCGCCGGTCAGCGTCGTTCGCGTCTGGCTGGCGAGTGTCAATGATGGACTCGGCGCGTACGACAAGGCCCACGCTTTGAGAGAATCTTGTCCGCCGCCGAAATAGACCAGTGGAGTTCCCGTCGGTGTGACGTAGTACGCGGGCCCTCCCTCAACGCCGACCTTGATGCCGGCTGCGTTCGGAATAGCCTCGAGCACCTTGTCCGGTCCGCCCTTGGTGTAGCCGCCGAGCGCCGCGCTGTTCAGGAGATAGATCGTCTTGCCTTTCCCAGCCGTCACGAGCAGTTGCGGTTCGCCCTGCTGAGGCGGAATCACCATCACGCCGCCGGACCCCAGATCGAGATCCTTGGAGTCCAGATCGACTTGGTTGAAGGGAGTGAAGAAATCTTGGACGTGAAGCCCGGTCACGTCGAGTCGAAGAACGCTGTCGCCGAAGTTTGACTTTCCGTCGGCTATGCCATTGCCGGTGACGGTGTAGATGTTGCCTTGGAGATCCGCAGCCGGCGCGAACCCGCCGCCCCAAATGCTCGCAAATCCATCGGTTCGATTCGGCGAGCCGTTGAAGACCGCGAGTTGGCTCAACGTGTCTGCAGAGTATGCGATGAGCCAGCCGTGTGCCTCTGGACCGTCGATGTCGCAATGCGATCCGAATCCGACATAGACGACTCCGGCTACGAGCAGCAGACCCGGACGCTGATGCTCGCGTTGCGCGTTGAACACTAATGGGCTGTGACCCGGGACCGGGTACGTCGCTGTGATCGTGATCGGGCTGCCGGGTTTGTCGAGTCCGGTGGTGATATCAAGCGCGTGCAGCATGTGGAAGTACGTCGGCACGCCGAAGTGCAAGTGTTTGATCTTCGTCTCTACATACATCGTGCCGGTGGTCACGTCGATGACGGGCGTGGACGTGATGCCGACCGCGGGCACGATGCTTTGGCAATTGCCGGTGTTGCGCGTCGGCACCGGCGAGTCGCCATTGGCGGCGTTGACGAGACTTCTTGTCCAGAGCGACTCGCCGTTTTTCGCATCAAATGCGTAGGCCGTGTCGTTCTCGGTCACGACGAACAGCGTATCATGCGTTCCGAGAAGAGGCATGGTGACTTGGTGCACGTAGAGCGGCTGAGCGAGGACCTCGCCGTCAAGATTCAACGTGAACAGTTGCCCGAACGCGGGGCTCGCGACATTGGCCGTCGTCAGCGTCGTCTCATACGGATTCCATCCGGTTCTGAAATTGTCGAAATGATAGGTCGCGTAGTCCACGCTCACGGAAACGGCGCGCGAGACAAGCGGCCCGAGTGACGTGCGCTCCACCGCGGCGACTTGCATTCCCGGCAAGAGCGGTCGCTTTAGAAAAACCCGTGTGGCATATCCGTTTGCGATTCCAGTTGCGAGCAAGCTCCCATCGGCATAGATTTCGACGCGCGAGCCCGGCAGTGTGTTGCCGACGACGACGGCGTTCGAAGATTGATCGACCGGGTAGAGCACAGGCGCGGAGCCCGGCTTCGGCGCCGGCTGCATCCATGGCCACGGATACGTCTGTGTGAACCGAGACTGGCCTATCTCACCGGCTTGTCGGTTTGCCGCGACAGGAGCGGCACTCGAAGGCACCACGCCGCATAGAGTTATAAAAACAAAATAAAACGCGAAGCGAAGAACGAGCCGGTTCATTCAGAAAACCTCGAGATCGCCGAAGGAAATAGCTTTTCATCATTATACTCAAGCGTCTAACCGGGTACAGGGACCTATGGGGCATGAACGCGCCGTATAATGTGGGGCCGACATAAAGTCGGCCCCTTCAAGGTCAGACCCTTCATTGGTCGGCCCTTCGGGCGCGTTAGAGCGCTTCGGCGAGTTCCGGGTCGCGCTCCAGCAGCTCGAGCCGGCGCTCGGCAGACTTCGCGCGACGGCGTTCGACAAATCCGACAAGTTTGATATAAACCGCCGGCACGAGGAACAGCGTCATGAACAGCGACGAGCACAGTCCACCGATGATCACCATGGCCATCGACTGCCGGAACTGCGCGCCTTCCGTGATGCCGAGCGCAAGCGGCAGCATGCCGACGATCATGGACGCCGTCGTCATCACGATCGGCCGGAACCGGATCGAGGCCGATTCGACGATCGCTTCGTTCAAGGTCATCCCGCGTTGTTCGTGCAGCGTATTCGCATAGTCCACGAGCAGGATGCCGTTCTTCGCGACAAGGCCCATGAGCATGACAATGCCGAGCATCGAGAATATGTTGAGCGTCTGACCCGAGAACGCCGCGGCATCCGGGAAGACCGCGTGAAGGCCATTCGCGATCACGAGGATTCCAAGCGCTCCCACGATGGCGACCGGGATCGAGACCATGATCACGACCGGCGTGAGATAGTTGCGATACAGGATCACGAGCAGCATGTAGATCAGCACGAACGACGTGCCGAGCGCGATGCCGATCTTCGTGAGCGTGTCCTGGAAGAATTGAACGTTTCCTTCCGACGCTACGTGGACGCCTGCCGGCAAGAAATTCGGATCCTTCAGCGCAGCCTGCACCTTGTTGTCGATCGGCCCGATCGGCGCGTTGTGCAGTGTGTTGGCGAAAACGCGCACGATCCGCTCGCGATCGATCCTGCGCAACACTGGCGGCTCGCGGATCCAGTTGAACGTCGCGACGTCACCCAGCGGCACGAGTTGTCCGTTCATCGCACGCACAGGCGTGCTTTCGAGATTGTGCACATTGTTGCGGACGTCAGGCGCGAACTGGACGACCGTATCTATGAGGCCCTGATCGCTGCGGACCTTCGTGGCGATGACGCCTCCTATCGCAGCGCGAGCCGTGCTCGCGGCGTCGGCGGGCGATACGTCTAGCGCTGTCGCCCGAGATCGGTCGACGCGCACTTCGAGGCGCGGACCAGTCATAAGACTTGTCGCGTTCACACCCGTCGTGTTCGGAATTCGCTTGATGAAATCGGCCAGCTTCGCCGAGGCGGCGTCGAGCGCATCCACGGGTCCGCTCAGCGTGTAGGTCATGTCTGCGCCGCCGCCATTTTGCGCACCGCCGGATGTCAGCAGCGCGCCCGGGACCATCCACGACATCGTGTTCAGCTGGTCGACGAGCTTATGCTCGTCGTGACGGTATTGCGTCAAGAGATCGATCTGGATCGAGGACGTATAGGTGCCGTCGCCGCCGATCGTCTCCACGACGTCTTTGACGCGTTTATCTTTCATGAATACAGCTGCGATCCTGTCGGTGCCGGCTTGCGTCGCGCGAAGCGACGTTCCGATCGGATACTGCAAATTCGCGATCGCGGTACCGTATTCTGTGTTGGGCTGGAACTCAGACGGTATGACGCCGACGAGCAAGAGCGCGAGGACGACGATCACAAACGAACCGCTCATGACGAGCCACGGGTGCCGCAAGGCTACTGGAAGCGCGCGATCGTGATAAGTCTTGCGCACTCCGTCGAACCAGTTCGTGAAAGCGCGCACGAATGCGAGCTTACTCTCTTTGGGCTTACGCAGCACGGCCCACCGGGCGGCCAGGAGCGGCGTCAGCGTGAAGGAGACGAGCAGCGAGAACATCGTCGCGGTCACGATCACGAGTGCGTATTCTCGGAGAAACTCGCCGACGATGCCGCCCATGAACGCGATCGGCGCGAAGACGACGACATCCACGAGCGTGATCGCGATTGCGGCTCCGCCGATCTCCGTCCGGCCGACGAGCGCAGCTTCGTCGGCGCGCTTGCCCATCTCACGATGCCTCGTGATGTTTTCGATGACCACAATGGAGTCATCGACAAGGATTCCGATCGTCAGCGACAGCCCCATCAACGAAAGCAAGTCGATCGAGAATCCCAGGATCCACATCGCGAAGAACGTCGCGAGGATCGACGTCGGGATCGCGATCATGACGACGGCCGCACTGCGCCACATGTGGAGGAAGAGCAGCAGCACGAGCGCGGTGAGGAAGATGCCTTCGAGAAGATTCTGGCCGACGCCGCTCACCGCTTCGTGCAGGAAGTCCTCGTCCGCTTGGATCTCTTGGAAGTGGACGTGCGGATTCTGCGTTGCGAGATCGGCAAGTTTCGCGCGCACCAATTTTGTTGTGGAGGCGGTGTCGCCGTCGGAGTCGTGCGAAACGTTCAACACGATCGCTGGCTTGCCGTTCAACGTTGAGATCACGAGCTGATCGGCATGCGTGTCGTTGATCGTGGCCAGATCACCCACTTTGAGCGAATCCGGCGCAGCACCCGGTACGCTCACAGGCAACTGTGCGAAGTCTGCGGGATCTGTGATGTCCGCGCGCACGCCGACCGTGGCTTCGGTCGCGCCCTGATCGAGCCGGCCGCCGGGCAGGCTGACATTGCCGGCCGACAGCGCGCTACTGACGTCGAGTAGCGTCGCGCCGGCGCCCATAAGGCGCGTGGGATCGGGATTGACGTGGATCTCGCGCGTGAAGTCGCCGCCGGTGCTGATCGTGCCCACGCCCTTGATGCCGCGCAACACTGGCACAACGTCTTGTTGGACGAGATTCGAGAGCGCCACGGGCGACATGCTCGCCGACGTGATCGCGTAGGTCATGATCGATTGGGAGCCGGTATCGGCGCGTTGCAGCTGGGGCGGATTTAAGTCAGGCGGCTGAAATGCCCGCGCCTGGTCGACTGCCTGCTGGACGTCGTTGGCCCCAGCGTTGACGTCGGTCCCCAGCTTGAACTGGACGGAGATCGTGGCGCCGCCCTCGGTAGAGCGCGAGAATATCTGGTCGACATGCCGGACGTTTTGCAGCTGATCTTCGATCGGCCGAACGACGAGCCGTTCCATCTCCTCTGGACTGGCGCCGGGATAGGCCGCGTCCACTTCCACTCCCGGGAACTGGATGTTGGGGTTGATGTTCTGCCCCATCATGAAGAACCCGACGATGCCAAAGGCCACTACTGCCGCGAAAAACAGCGTGATTATCGTGGGTTGCTTGAGCGCGAATCTCGTCAGCCACATGCCTGGTGTACCGCGGAATGGGGGCTATTGTTTCACGCTCTATTCGATTTGGCGGGGCCCTTGTCCGGCGAAGCGACGCCAGGCTAGCCATACTAATATTAAGGCAAGAGCGATGTACGGCACGTACGCGACGATGAAAAATGCGGCGCTTACGATCGCAAGCGTAAACGAGCCGACTGAGCGGACCGCCGCCCGCCAGGCGTCGCCAAGCTGGTCGCTTCCGCTCGGCGCGGCGGCTGACGGCTTCGGCGCTGCGTCGGTAAGCGTTAGGTCTATGGTAGAGAGAGCGACGGACTGTTGCTGCGCTTGCAGCTGACCGGCAAGCTGTTCGACTTGCTCGCGCGCTTGGGCCAGTTGCTGCTCGGCCTGCAGGATGTCGTCGATTTTTCCTTGCCGGTCCATGATCGCGGCGAGATCGCGCTCCGTCCGCCGCGCGTTGTCCAGCCGGGCGGTCAGGTCCACGACGCTGCTCGTGACGTCTTGGGCGTTGACCGATCGCGACCGCACGACTCCCAAGTTCGCTAGCGCGATCATGGCCGAATCGAAGCGTTCTGCGGGCACGCTGACCTGCATCTCGGCGGAATGGCGCTCACCAGGCGCTTGCGGCGTCTGGTCCGAGAGCGATGAGACGTAACCGCCGCGTTGGCCTGCGACCGAATCGGCGAGGTTGATGGCGTGTTCAACGTCGTCAACGACCAAACTGATCGCGCCGGTCCGCGCGATGTCCCTGTGGACCGCGGCCGTTGGGGCGGCTATCGCGCCATTGGTCTCGACCTTGTTTTTTGCCATCGGCATCTGCGCTCCCGCCGATGCCGACGTCGAGTAGCTGTCGAGCGTGACGGACTGCAGTTGCTCGGGTGGAGCGACTGCTGACACTGGCCCGGCAAAGCGGCCTCCCGGCCCGAAAGCCCAGAATCCCACGACGACGACAGCGGCGACGACCGGCGCGGCGAACAGGAGCCAGCTGAGTCCGGCGAGCGAAGCCCACAGTTTGCCGACTCGCCGCGGAGCGTGTTCTTCGCGCTCGATCCGCGCGAGCGTTTTCGCGAAGAGCGTCTGCGACGGCCCCTCGATAGCGGCATCGGTCTCGAGCATGTAGTCGCGCAGCGCCGCCAACTGCTCGACTTCGGTCGCGCATTCGGCGCAGCGCTCGACCTCGGCTTCGACGGCAGTGCGTTCTTCTAAAGTCAGCGTGTCGTTGACGTACCACGGGAGCAATTCGGAGATCGGGCGGTGCGTCACGACGCCTCACCTCGCGCTCCGGTTCGGAGAAAATATTCGCGTAGGTGTCTGCGGGCGTGGAACATTCTCGTCTTCACCGTATTCACCGGGCAACCGGCGATCTCAGAAATCTGCTGGTAGGAGTAACCTTGCGTCAACGCCAGCTCGACGACCGCCCGATGTTCGGGAGAGAGCGAACGGAGCGCCGCATCGAGGTCGCTGCGCAAGTCCGTCGCGACCGCGCTTTCTTCGGGATTCGGACGCGGATCTGGCACCGCGGCGATCGTGCGAAGCTCTGCGGCGGCCGGTTTTCGCTTTCGCAGCGCATCGATGGCCTTGTGATACGCTATACCGTAGAGCCACGTCGAAGGCTTCGACTCGTTGCGGAATTTCGGCGCGCCGCGCCACACCTCGACCATGACGTCGTTGACGAGTTCTTCCGCAAGTTCGCGGGCGTGGAGCATGGCCATGAGGTAGCGGTACAGCCGCACTTCGAATGCGCGAAACAGGCGCTCGAACGCGACCCGATCGCCTCGTGCGATCTGAGCGATGAGAAAGCGGGAATCTTCGTCCGAGTGTTGCGCTTCCATTGGCCCTTTCGTCGTTGACGCGGCCCAAATGGTTCATCGGCTAATTTACCCTGAAGGGGCCGACGCCTGTCGGCCCCCTTCAGCACGACCCTATGCTCACGCTCCCATGCACACCGCTTCCACCACGTTTCCGTCCGGGTCGAGAACAAAAGCAGCATAGTACCCTGCGCTATACTCGGGGTGCAGGCCGGGCGGCGCATCGCTGACCGCTCCGGCCTGAATAGCAGCGAGGTAGAAATCGTCCACCTCCTGCCGCGATCGTGCCAGAAAAGCGACGTGAACGCCGGAACTCGGGGCGCCGCCGCTGTGGATACCGAAATCATCTAGACTATCGACGCCGAAGTCGACTTCGTCGGGCCGATCGGTCACGACGCCAATTCCGAGCGGCGCAAGAGCAGCCTGATAGAATTTCCGGCTAACACCGAGATCACGCACACGGATATCGATGTGGTCGATGAGGATTCTTCGCATGCCCCCGCTCTTTGGCCGCCGGCTTCCACCGCCTGCTAATCTTGCCTGGCCGCCGATTCGCTAAGCGAAAATTTCCGATTTGCAAAAAGTGCTGAACACGCGTTCGAAGATCGTGTTTTTCAGGTGCGATAGTCTTGGTACCAAAAGCCTAACGATGGCGTGACGGGAATCACTCAAGACGCCAGGAACTGGTCGGTACACACGCGAGGCCGCACAGGCCTTAGCGCTGTGCTTCGTCTGCGCAGCAAACTTCACAAGCTTGCTCGCATCAACCACACATGCAAGAAAGGTTTGCAATGCGTAACAAACTTCTTGTCTTTGTGGCGTCAGCTCTCGTAGTTGCCGGTTGCAGCAATCAGCAAGCTGTGCCGGTTCAAGCCACGGGCTCGACGTCTCAAGGACATCATGCCGGACCGTTCGTCCGCCAAAAGGGCGAGCAACCGGTGAATTGGCGATCATTCGCGTGGGTCTCCACAGCTAGCCCGTTCTTTCCGACCATCTTGATCGGTCACGACGGCGCGATGTGGATGACCGACTATAGCGGTACTCAACTCCTTCGCATGGCGATGGACGGCACGGCGAGGCAAGGCGCCGCCCTCACATCGTTCAACCCGTCCTCGATGACGGTCGGATCCGACAACAAGTTCTATGTCGGCAGCCGCGGTACGGCATCCATTCAAGTCGTCACGACGGGCGGCGTCGCCACGATCCACGGTATACCCAGCGGCGACGTCGCTTCGTTCAACGGCATGACCCTCGGCCCGGACGGTAACGTCTGGTTCACCGAGGCATCGCACTTCGCCAAGATCACGCCGGGCGGAACGATCACAGAGTTCGCATTCAAAGACGCGACCACCAATAACTTCTTCGACGGCATCACAACCGGGCCCGACGGCAACCTCTGGGTGACGGAATTTGAGTCGGGAACGCTCGACAAGATAGTTCCGGGTACTGGAGCGCAGACAACGTTCCCGCTCGGCTGCGACGGCACACAGATCGTCTCCGCAAAGGGTGATCTCTACGTCTCCTGCAACAACAACACCCTGGCTCAGGTGACGACGGCCGGAGTCGTGACTTCGCTGTTCAATCCGTACAGCTATTCATTTAACGGCGCGATGCTCACCGTCGGTCCGGACGGCAACCCGTGGTTCGGCGCTTCGACCGGCAACGTCATCGGTGAATTCGATCCGGGAACGGCCCAAATGTCCTTCTTCTATCCCCCGAGCAACTACGGCGTGGCTAACGCGCTTACGTTAGGGCCGGACGGCAACATGTGGGCGGTTGACAGCACGAATCGATCGGTGCAAGTCTACATCCTCAACGTGATTTCGGTCAGCCCGACATCGGTGATCCTAACGGGCCCCGGAAAGACGGCGAACATCGTCGTCACGCAACCGGGCACAGCGTCTTGGACTGCGTCGAGCACGAGTACCGCCATCGCGAAAGTCGCTCAAGGCAGCCCCGCAGACACATTCACGGTAACCGCAGTCGCAAAAGGACAGTGCAAGATTATCGTGACGGACTCAGTGGGGAATAGCTTCCCCGTCCACGTGACGGTGCAGTAGGAGGAGATGAAAATGCGCACATCAATCATCTGCATCGGCGCGCTGACGCTTGCGCTCACCGCTTGCAGTTCTCACCAATCGATGCCGGCACCGACATCCGGCGGTCTACACGGCGTTGGCCCGAACGTCGTCCAGACGGGCAAAACCCCCGTTCAATGGAGCCAATTTAAGTGGGGAAGCACTTCATCGTCAAGCCAGTATGATTCTATCGTCACCGGCAGCGATAAGAACGTCTGGTTCACAGACATCAACGGCCAGAACCTTGTCCAAATGAAGATGACCGGCGCCACGAAGGTCTTTCCGCTGACCTTCAATGGTACTTCGCGGTTCTCTCCCGCCAATATGACGGTGGGCGCCGATGGCAAGTTCTACATCTCCACCACGAATTCGCCGGGCTTTATCGGCGTCGCCAAGAATACCGGAACGTTCACAGTAACAGCGATCCCGAGCGGCGACTATGGCTACGATGGCGGATTGACTCTCGGCCCGGACGGCAACGTCTGGTTCACCGAACTCAAACATATCGGTAAGATCACGCCGACGGGAAAAGTAACGGAAATCGCCTATCCGGATGGACAAACGAACAACCTCTTCGGTTCGATCACGACCGGATCCGACGGCGACATCTGGGTATCAGAGTACAACCAACCGTACATCGACGACGTGGATCCGCTCACTAACGGCGTCACGGTCTACTCGCTGCCGTGTGCGTTGAGCGGACTCGTTTCGGCAGCGGACGGTAATCTCTACGGGCCATGCGGCGGCTCGATCGTGAGAATCACGACGAGCGGCTCGTGGTCGCTAATCGCCAATCCGTTCAGCACGGATGGCTTTCCGACGTCGTTCATTACGGGTCTCGACGGAAATCCGTGGTTCACGGCGGCGAATAGCAATCAGGTCATTCAATACAACGCTGGCAACGGCACGTTGCATGCCTTCTACCCGCCCTCGACCTTCGGCAACGACTATGGTCTGGCGGCCGGACCGGACGGCAACTATTGGGCCGTCGGCAACAACGCGATGATCGACATCTACATTGTCGACACCCTCGTCGTGACGCCTGCACCGATCAAACTCACGAGCATCGGTCAGACACAAGTCATAACGATTAAGGAGCCGAACACTTCAACCTGGACCGTTACGAGTTCGAGTCCCGGCGTTGCGACGGTAACTCCCGTCTCTGGCCACGCGAACGAGTATACGGTCAAAGCGATCGGCGTCGGCTCGACAAACGTCTCCGTCAAAGACGCGATCGGCAACTCGTTCGTGGACAAGGTGACGGTTACGTAACTTCTCACCCTGACAATGGCCGGGCTCGTGCCCGGCCATCTTTTTGCCCATTCCTACTAGTTATATAGTTGACAGAGCGGCGGGGCAGACGTATACTAGCCGCATGGCACGCAACACGTCTCCTACGCTCACCGCTGCAGAGCATCGCGTCATGGAAGTCCTTTGGCGTCTCGGTTCCGGCACCGTTTCGGATGTCGCGGGTTCGATTGGGAATCCGCCGCTGGCGTATACGACAGTACTCACGGTACTGCGAACGCTTGACCGAAAAGGCTACGTACGGCATCGCGCGGACGGGAAGGCGCACGTCTTCGCCCCCGCGATCGATCGCAACGCGGTTCGCCGCGATGTGGTCGGCTACGTCCTCAAACAGTTCTTCGATGGTTCGCCGCGCGAGCTGTTGCTCAACCTGCTCGAGTCCGAGCGCGTGGACCAGGCCGAGTTGCGCCGCTTGCGATCCGTCCTCGATCGTGCGCGCGACGGCGAACGAAAGGCATGAACATGGCGACCAACCCTTCGCTCATCTCGATCGCCGGCGCCGTCGGCCACGCTCTCTTCACCGGGCTGTGGCTTGGGGCGCTGCTGGCGCTTATACTCTTCTTCATCGCCGAACGACTTCGGGCGACGAACGCCGCCACGCGACACGCGATGTGGTATGCCGCACTAATCGCTATCGCGGCCGTGCCGGTCGCGGGTGTTGCTTGGTCATTCGATCACGCCGTAACGGTCTCGGCTCCCGTCGGGCAAACCCAAACGTCGCTGTGGAAGCCGGCGCCTGCGCTCGTCGCACGCCACACTAACCCAGAGAGCGATCGAGTCTCTCACGGGGCGACGGCTGCGCAGATTCGCGGCGCGTCCACGGATACGGCTTCCGCCGCGGCGCTGACGCCCGCACCGCTGGCGCCCGCACCGCGACCGTTCGACTTCACACCGTATCTGCTCGGCGCGCTAGGGATCGCTTTATTCGGAGCGCTGATCGGCGTCGGCGGAATCGGTTTGAGTCTTCTTCGGCTGCTCGCAGTGAAACGCGAGAGCCGCCCGTTCGATCCCGCGATCGCAGCCATGTTGCGCCGCTGGTCAGCGAGGCCCGCGATCGGGCGCGATGTCGCGCTCCGCGTCTCGCAAGGTCTCGACGTCCCCGCTGCTGTCGGCTTTGCGCATCCGGCCATCCTCGTGCCGGCGTCGTGGCCCGCGAATCTCGACGTCGACGAGCTCGACAGCATCATCATGCACGAGTATTCGCATCTCCGCCGCTGCGATGATTGGTGGGCGCTGCTGCAGCGGATCGCCGAACGCGCCTACTGGTTCAATCCGGCGCTGCGCTTCATCGCGGCGCGCGCGAATCTCGAACGCGAGATCGCCTGCGACGACTGGGTCGTGACCGAAGCGTCGAACGCGACGTCGTACGCCGAGTGCTTGTGGCGCATCGCGCAGTTCGCGCACATCCCGCAGCCACGTTTGCCCGTGCCCGCCGCGCTCGTCACGCGCGCACAGATCGTCGAAAGGATAGAACACCTCATGGATGCCAAACGCGATTCGCTGCCCCACGTCCGCCCCATCGCGTTGCTCGCGATCGTGCCGCTGGCCGCGCTCCTGCTCGTGATCGGCGTCGTGCGGGCGCCCGCCGTCACGATCACGCAAACTCCGGCTGCGCTCTCCGCCACTCTTCCTATCGCAACCGCGCCGGTTCATGCGGCCGCCAAGCCTTCGCATTCGACGGTTGTCGTCGCACAGCAAGCGTGGAAAGCCCTGCCGCCGGCCAAACCTGCTTCGCAGTCGAAGCCGCCAGTGATGACGACGCTTGCACGCGTATCTCAACCGACGCAGATCGGCGCACTGGCCAAACTCCATGACGGCTCCGGCTCTCAAGTGGCGTTGAGCAGCGGACTTGACGTACGCACGCTGCTTCAGTCTTGCCAGGGCTGTGACCTGAGCGGCAAGGATCTGCGCAATGTCGATCTGCACGGCTTGAGCTTGAGCGGCGACGACATGTCGCGCGTCGATCTGCGCGGCGCGAATCTGCGCGGTACGCGCTTCTCCGGCGTCGACCTGACGGACGCGCGGCTCGACGGCGCCGATCTCACCGGTGCGGAATTCAGCGGCGCTGATATCAGGGGCGTCTCGTGGACGGGCGCGATCTTGACCGACACGAAGTTCGAGGGCGTGACGATCGATTCTGCGATGGTGCACTCGGGCATGCTGCGGCACATGCTTGCCAACTGCTCGGGTTGCGACATGCATGCGCTAGACTTGCGCGGTCTCGACCTCAGCGGCGTGCACCTGGAAGGCGCCGATCTGTCGGGCGCGGATCTGCGCGGCGCGAATCTGTCGCACGCGATACTCGATGGCGTCGATCTGAAGAACTCACGGCTCGACGACACCGATCTCACGGACGCGCAACTCAACGGCTGCGAGCTGACCGGTGTGGACCTACGGCGTGCGAAGATCCATGGACTCAAGCTCGAAGGTGCTGATCTGCGAGGCTTGCAGTTCTCAGGACTTGACGTGCGCGGACTGACGGCGGACGGCGCGGACTTGAGCGGCGCCTCGCTCGCACACGTCGATCTAGCAGGAGTGCACATGGACGGCTCCGACTTCCGCAACGCCGATCTCACCTCGGCCAATCTTTCCGACGGCGACTTCTCCGGCGCCGACTTCCGGTATGCGCATTTGGACAACGCGGATCTCCGGCGCGCCGCTCTGTGCGGCTACGACACGTTTACCAACGATAGTGGGGCAGTGGCCCAGCGCAAGAAAGAGTGCGCAGACTTCTCCGGCGCCACTACTCAAGGCACCGATCTGCGCGGCGCGCGGATATGCGATGACCGCAACGGGCAGCAATTGTGCTCTGCGATCTCCGCGGCCGATCTGCGCCTGCTCTCCCATTCGGATTTGACCGGAGCGCTTCTGCCCGATTTTTGATGGGCTGACCTACTAATTATATAATAGCTTAGGGGGCCGACATAAAGTCGGCCCCTTCAGGCATGTCGGCCCACGTTTGTTAGCGCGATTGAACCGTTCGCGCGGCGGCGGCATACACAGGGCAATAACTCTTCTATTAGGAGACTGCGCTCTTGAAAATGCTGCTCGCCCTAGCGCTCGCCACCTCCATGACCGCATCGGCCACCGCCGGCAAAGTCGCGATCAAAGACTACGCGTTCCAGAAGCCGTCCATCACGGTCGTCGCCGGATCAACCGTGACGTGGACGAACAGTGACGACGACCCACATACCGTCGTCGCCGATGACAAGTCATTCGACTCGATGGGCTTGGGGCAAGGCGACGTCTGGTCGCACACCTTCGCCAAGCCCGGCACCTATCATTACCACTGCGGCGTTCATCCATTCATGAAAGGCACCGTCGTCGTCACGGCGGCGGCGAAACACGTATGAAGCGCGACGAATTTCTCGAATGCATGGCGTGGGGCGGCACGGGCGTGGTCTACGGTCTGACCAGCTCCGGCCTCGTCGGTCGCTCGCTGGCCGACGCAAGCGCCGTACCGCTCTCGGCCGCAACGCGGACGTTCGTGCAGATCAGCGACAGCCATATCGGCTTCAACGGTAAGGCGAACGACGATGTGGTCGCGACGTTCCAACAGGCGATCGACAAAATCAACGCTCTTCCGGTCGCTCCCGAGTTCGTGATCCATACCGGCGACCTGACGCACTTGTCCAAGCCGAACCAGCTCGACACCGTGAAGCAGATGCTCGGCACGATAAAGACCGGTGCCTTCTACGCGGTGCCGGGCGAACACGATGTCATCAACGACAACGGGGATCAGTTCTTCAAACTTTTTGGTCGCGGTTCCTCAGACCGCTGGTTCAGCTTCGACGCGGCCGGCGTCCACTCGCTCGCGCTGACCAACGTCGTCGGCATCACGAAGGGCGGCATCTTGGGCCGCGATCAACTCGAGTGGGCACGCGCAGATCTCGCCAAACAGTCGTCCGATACGCCGATCGCGATCATGGCTCACATCCCTTTGTACGCCGTCTATCCCGACTGGGGTTGGACGACGGACGATCAGTCGGAGCTGCTCGACATGCTGCGCCGATTCGACAGCGTGACGGTGTTGAACGGCCACATCCACCAGGTACTTTCTAAGACCGACGGTAAAATCACGTTTTACACCGCGGCGAGCACTGCGTTTCCGCAGCCTGCGCCCGGCAGCGCGCCGAAACCAGGTCCGCTCGCAGTCCCGGCCGGCGACCTTGCGAAACTGCTCGGTATCCGGACGGTAAGCATCGTTGAAGGTTCGCACCAGATCGCGGTCGTCGACGAATCGCTCGCCAAGCAGAATTGACGTATAGATGATCTCGGCCGATTCGTCGCGCGACCTCATCGCGAGGCTCGCGCGCGGTGACCAAGGCGCGCTCGCAGAAGCCTACGACCGCTTCGCCGGGCGCTGTCGCGAAGTCGCATATCGCGTTTTGCGCGACGACGCGCTCGCCGAAGACGCGGTGCAAGAAGCGTTCGCCGCTCTGTGGCGCCGGCGAGACGGTCTCCTCGTGCGCGCTGCCGGCATCGCGCCGTGGCTCGTCGTCGTCACCCGCAACGCCGCGCTCACATCGCTGCGCGCGGACACCAGGCGCCGCCTGCGCGAAGATCGAGAAGCCGTCGACGTGACATCGGCATCGCGCGAACTCGATCCGTCCGAGGTGGTCTCCGGCGAAGATGCCGCTGCGCAGGTCCGAACCGCGCTCGACGGCCTCCCGGTCGAACAGCGCGACGTGATCAAGCTCGCATACTTCGAGCGCCTCACGCTCGTGCAGGTCGCCGAGCGCACGGGCGCGCCGCTCGGCACGGTGAAGCGCCGCGCGCAGCTTGCGTTAGCGCGCCTTGCCAAAATTCTGAACGGTGGTGCCCAGTGACGCGACATCCCTACGACGACATCGAATCGTTCGTCCTCGGCGAACTCGAACCCGATCGCGCTGATGTGGTCCTCGACCACGCTGACGGCTGTGCGACGTGCGCGGTTCTGCTTGCTGAGGCGGTCAGAGGGTCGGCCGCTTTGGCCAACCCGCTGGCGGAGCGGTCCGGCAGCGCGTCACTCCGTTCGATTCCGAGCGCTTCGGCCATGACGCGTGCCTGGCCGATCATCGCATCGCTTGCCGCTGCGGCGTGTCTTGCGCTCGTCGTCTGGAACATCGATTTGCGATCGAACACGTCGGCGCTTGCGCCAACGCCAGTCGCGGCGCTCGTGCACTCGCACTTCGTGCACCATCCGCTCGTCAGCGCGTCCGGCAAAGAATCGGCAAAGGCGATCGTCGCTGCGGATGGGTCATGGGTCTACGTCGTGGCGGACCAGCTCACTCCCGAACTGACGTACGCGGTCTGGCTGACGGAAGGCGGCCGCAGCACTCGACTCGGCGCGTTCGCCGCCGACTCTGTCGGCGAAGGCAGCGCGTTCTTCAAGACGCCGAAGTCTAAGCTGCAGGCGATCGCGGTCGCACCCGACGGTGAGGATCCGGCTGCGTCGAGCTCAGCGCTGCGCTGGCCGTAGCAAGTGCATTAGACCGACTCGCACGGCAGGACGGCGGCCCGCCATTGCGAACGCGTCCGCCCGGAGGTGCGGTCATGCGTGAGCGATTGGCGGCTGCTGCTTTAAGCTTTGCTATCATTCTACTATGCGGGTCTTGGGCGGCGCGAGCCGATGAAGCTACCGCAATGCCAGGACCAAGTCCAAGTGCGACGCCGACATCTCCGTTTGCCGGTCTGAAATGGCGCTCCATCGGACCAGCTGCGGCCGGCGGGCGCGTGTCCGCGGCCGTTGGCAGCGCACTCGATCCTTTCCTTTACTATGTCGGAACCGCGGGCGGCGGAGTGTGGAAGAGCGTGAACGGCGGCGCCACGTGGAATCCCGTCTTCGATAAGACGGGCATCGCGGCGATCGGCGACGTCGCGATCGCGCCGTCCACGGACAGCATAATCTGGGTCGGTACCGGCGAAGCGAATCCTCGCAACGACATCTCGTACGGAAACGGCGTCTATAAATCGGTCGACGGCGGCAAGACTTGGATGCACATGGGGCTCGATGACACGCGCCAGATCGCGCGAATCGTCATCGATCCAGCCAATCCGGACCATGTGCTCGTCGGTGCACTCGGCGACGTTTTCCGCGATTCAAACGCGCGCGGCGTCTACGAGACGACCGATGGCGGGAAGACCTGGCGGCAGACGCTCTTCGTCGGACCGCAGAGCGGCATCTCCGACATGGCGATGGATCCAAAGGACCCGCGCACCGTCTATGCAGGCGTGTGGCAATTCCGGCGCGTGCCGTGGACATTCACGAGCGGTGGGCCGGACGACGGCCTTTACAAATCCGTGGACGGCGGCGCGACGTGGGCGAAGCTTGCCGGCAACGGTCTCCCCTCGGATGTGCTCGGCCGCATCGCCCTTGCGATCGCGCCGAGCGATCCGCGCCGCATCTATGCGCTGATCCAATCGCAGCAAGGATTTTTGTGGCGCTCGGATGACGGCGGCGCGACGTGGACGATGGAGAACGACAACACCTTGATCGATCAGCGGCCGTTCTACTTCAGCCACATCGCGGTTGATCCGTCGGACCCCGATCACGTCTATTCGGTCTCCGAGATGGCGTCGCAGAGCAAGGACGGCGGCAAGACCTTCACGACATTTGCCGACGAAGTCCACGTAGACTACCACTCGATCTGGATAGCGCCGAACGATGCGAAGCGCATCTTGCTCGGTGAAGATGGCGGCTATGCGCTCAGCGTCGATGGCGCGCAGACCTGGTCGTTTTCGCGCAATCTCGCGATCGGGCAGATCTATCACGTAGGTTTGGACAACGCGCAGCCGTACAACGTCTGCGGCGGATTCCAGGACAACAACGGCTGGTGCTCGCCGTCGAACAGCCTCGACCGCGACGGGATCACAAACGCGTACTCCATGCCGGTGATCGGCGGCGACGGCGAGTGGGTCGTCCCCGACCCCGCAAATCCGAACCTCGTGTGGGCCGACCTCGAAGACGGTGTCGTTCACATCTTTGACAGGACGACGCACGAGAGCTACGATGTCGAACCGGCGCCGGGTGCGTTCGGAACGTTCGACTACGCTGCGGCGAAGTATCGCTTCAATTGGGATTCACCGATCGCGTTCGCGCCGTGGGATCCGCACACCGTCTGGTACGGCGGCGACGTCATCTTCCAATCGCACGACGAAGGCCGGCATTGGGCGGTGATCAGCCCGGACCTCACGCTGAACGACAAGTCGCATCAGATCGCGCCCGGGGGACCGATCACGAAGGACGTCTCGGGGGCGGAATACAGCGACACGATTCTCGACATCGAGGGTTCGCCGATCACGCGTGGAGAGATCTGGGCCGGCACCGACGATGGTCTGATCCAATTGACGCGCGACGGAGGCGCGCATTGGCGTAACGTCACGCCGTCCGGCGTCGCGCCGTTCGGCAGAGTCGAAACGATCGCGCCGTCTCGATTTGCGGCGGGCACGGCATTCGCACTCGTTGACCGACACTTCTCGGGGGACACCGCGCCATACGTCTTCGAGACTACCGACTTCGGCAAGACGTGGACGTCGATCGTGGGTGACCTTCCGCAGGATCAATTCGTGCGGACCGTGCGCCAAGATCCGGTCGACCCGAACATGCTGTACGCGGGCACGGAGCTCGGGGTCTTCGTCTCGTTCGATCGAGGCAAGCGCTGGCAATCGCTGCAGTTGAATCTGCCGCCAGCGTCCGTACAGGATATCCGCTTTCAAGAGCGCGACGGCGCCGTCGTTATCGGCACGCACGGACGGTCGGCGTGGGTCCTCGACGACGCGCGGCCGCTCCAAGAATTCGCTGCTGCGAGCGCTTCCGGTCGCTATGTCTTCGCGCCGCGTCCGGTTATCTTGTTCCAGCGCGGTGCGATGACGGAAGGATTGTACACGGAATATTCGGCGTCGAACCCGCCCTCCGGCGCCGTGATCAATTACTATCAGTCGAAACCCGCAAAGCAAGCTCCGGTCATCGAGATCCTCGACGCGCGCGGACATCTGATCCGAACAGTATCGGGCTCACATCCGGTCGGTCCCGATCGCACGATGACACCCTACGTCACAAACGATGCCGGATACAATCGTTTCGTTTGGAATCTCCAAGGGAATCCGCCGCCGGCGTGGACCACCGCGCCGTCGAAAGATGCCCGGTTCGAGGAAGGCGGTGTCGGCGTCGTACCCGGATCCTATACGGTGCGCGTCTCGTTCGACGGGCAGACGATTTCGAAGCCTCTTTCGATCGTGCCCGATCCGCGTTTGCGCTGGACACAAGCGGACTATCAAAAACGGCACGACTTCGTCGAGTCCGTCTATGTCATGTACGGCGCAGTGAATCTCGCGCTCGACGACATCGACGCCACGGAGACCAAACTCGACGCGAAGATCACGGCGGCCAAAAGTTCCGCCTCATCTTCGACCCAGCTCGCGGCTCTGCAAGCCGCGGCCGACGCCGGACTCGCGCTGCGCAGTCGATTGAGCGCCGGCTACAAGAACGACGAAGACTCGATCAATCAGGCCGGCGCCTTGCGGGAGCAGATCCAAGGCCTGTTGTTCGGTGTCTTCGGTTCGCAGGGCCCGCCGATCGGCACGCACTATGCGTTGGAGGCGAAGGTCCGCACGGTTTACGACAAGGCCATGGCGGACTACAAAGCCTGGTCCAACTCGACGAAGCCGCTCTGATTCGACGGGACCTCCTGAAGGGGCCGACTTTACGTCGGCCCTGGCCAATACAACCTGGGCCGATATAAAATCGGCCCCTTCAACGTGCGGGCAAACGTTGACAAGGAAGGTTCTGGCGTGCTATCGTAACTCCATCACCTAATTACTTAGGTATGGAGGCTTCCCTTGGCCAGACCCCGCTCCCGGATGCTCACCGAAGTCGAGCAGCAGCTCATGGAGATCATCTGGTCGCGCGGCCGCGCCACGGTCGCGGAGGTCGCCGACACGCTCGCGCAGACCAAGCCTGTCGCCTTCAACACCGTCCAGACCACGCTGCGGATATTGGAAGATAAGGGCTTTCTTAAGCACACGACCCTCGGCCGTGCATTCGTCTACGAGGCGGCGGTCAAACGCGACCAAGCATCCACCACCGCGCTGCGTCATGTGCTCGGACGGTATTTCAACGATTCACCCGAACTACTCGCCCAGACTCTGCTCAAATCGCGCGGACTTTCGAAGGGCGAGCTGACCCGCATCGAAGCGCTGGTCGCTGAAGCGAGGAAGCGGACATGATCAACGATATCGTCGCGTCGCTGTTGAACGCCACGTGGCAGGGCGTCGTGCTTTTCGGCTTCGTCTGGACGCTGATCCGCATCGCGCGCCGTTCGAGCGCTTCTACACGCTACGCCCTCTGGTTCGCCGTACTGATCGCGACTGCCGCGCTGCCCGCGATCGACTTCGCCGTGGCCGCAAATCACTCCGCGACTCGCATCCCTACTGTCGCCTCGGTAGAGCCCAACGTTTCGACGCGGCACGCGCGCACGACAATGCTCAGCGATATTCCGCGGGCTCACGTCGCTATGCGCGAACAGCAGCACATTCAGCCGTTCGTCACGCCGACCGAGCCAAAACCAAATCCCCTCTCGGGCGTGACCGATAGAGTCGCCACCGCATTTGGCCTGGTCATGTCGGCGCTGCAGCGTTTCGCGATCCCGATCTTCATCGCGTGGTCGACCATCGCGGTGCTGCTCATCGCCCGCCTCTTCTTCTCTTTCGTCAGACTGATGCGCATCAAGCGCGAGCTTGTGCCATGTCGCGACTCCGTCATTCTTTCGGTGACGCAAGGCTCTTCGCGACCAGTCGACGTCGGCGTATCATCCGAGCTTGCGATGCCATGCTTGCTCGGATTCTCGCGCCCCGTCATAGCTCTGCCGCGCGCACTCGTCGTGGAGTTGCCGACCGCCGATCTCGCTCGCATCGTCCGCCACGAACACGCGCATGTGCGGCGCTGGGACGATTTCGGCAATGCCTTGCAGCAGATCGTGAAGTCCGTGTTCTGGCTCAGTCCGGCCATGCACTTGATCTGCCGGACGCTCGATATCGAGCGCGAGATCGCCTGCGACGACTTCGCCGTCGTGCCGCTCGACGAGCGCGTCCAGTATGCGAAGTGCCTGACGCATCTCGCAGTCGACGCCTTCGAGCGGGCGCGCCCGCTTCCGGCGCCCTGTCTCTTCTTCAACCGCAAACAGCTCTTGGTCCGCGTCGAGCGCCTGCTTGAACGCGGCCACAACGGCGCGACCACGATCGCGCGGCAGGCCGGCTACGGCGTGGCAATCCTCGCGGTCGCGGTGATCGCTGTGGCGCGCTTCCAGCTTCCGGTGATCGCCGCCGCGCCGCTCGTTCCTGCGACGGCAGCCGCAAATCCGGTCGCTCAGGCGCCGGTAGCATCGACGCTGGTCGCTCCGGTGCCGGAAGCATTGACGCTGGTCGCTCCGGCGCGAGGAGCGTTGATGCCGGTAGTTGCGCCGCACGTGCTCGCACCTCACGCGGCTTCGCTCACCGCCCATGGCTTCGCCACGGCCATCGCAAGGCTGGCGCCTCACGCGGCCGGCATGACAGCAGCGACGGCTGCGATCTCGGCGGCCGCCGCGACTATGTTCACCGCAACGCACGCAAGGGCGATGGCGATGGCGAGACGCTTTGCCTCGAACGCAGCGCCGCTCGTCGCCGTTCGCGTCGCAGTTGTGGCAGACGCCATGGCGCCGATCGCGATGGCCGACGCACACGCCATGGCATCGGCTCGGGTATCGCCATCGACGAGCGACCTGCTCGACGCGCTTGCAAAGGCGGGTTACCCGACGTTGCCGGTCGATGATCTCATCCGGCTCAAAGACGTCGGCGTCGACGGCGATCTCGTATCGGCGGCCGTCGCGTACGGCGGGTCCCGCCCAAGCGCCGATCAGCTCGTCCGGCTCGCGTCGGTCGGCGTAGACGGCGCATACCTTCGAAGCCTGCCGAATCTTGGAATCTCGCACATGGATCTCGATGCCGTCGTCCGGATGAAGTCCATCGGGATAGACCCCGCGTACATCCGCGACATGGACGCCGTGCTGAAAGCTCGTCCGACGATCGACGACCTGATCCGCTTGCGCTCCGTCGGCGTCGATCCGGGTTACGTCCGCAACATGAATGCTGCCTTGAACACAAATACGTCGATCGATGATCTCGTCCGCTTGCAGGCGGAAGGATTGGATCCCGGCTTCGTGCGCGACGTGTACTCAGCTTTGAACGCCCGGCCTGCACTCGACGACCTCATTCGCCTGCGCTCGGTGGGGATGGACCCCGCTTACATACGCAACATGGATCTCGCGCTGAACATGCGGCTGACACTTGACGACCTCGAACGCCTCCGGTCGGTCGGCGTGGACGCTGGCTACGTCCGGTCGTTTCAAGTGCTTGGCTATAACAAGCTCAGCGCTGACGATCTAATCCGTCTCCGGTCGGTCGGTGTCGACGCAGACTACGTCCGAATGCTGCGAAGCAAAGGGATCGGCGCTTCAACGCCGCTCTCAGTCGACGAACTCATCAGACTTCGATCGGCAGGCGTATGATGACGAACACACGCATTGCGGCCTGGCCGCGCTCCGCGATCGCGATCGGTGCGGTCGGAATCGCTATCGCTCTCTTCTTCGCTCAAGCGCTGGCAGATCTGCCGAGCACGGGTCAGTGGCTCCTCGACCAGCACGCGGGTCGCGCAGCTCTGGATTTGACATTCAAGTCGGCAGGATCCGAGGGATCGCATACTTGGGATTTCGAGGACACGACATCGATCGACCGCTCTTCGCTGCGCGGGCTCACGGACAGTCAGTTCGCGTCCAATGGCGTGCACGCTACGTTCCGTATCGTCCGCGACGCTGGTTGGTTCGACTGCGACGGTTGGGTCGCGAACGGACGCGGAGCAGGGACGTATCGCTTCACGCCAGATCCGGCCTTCGCTCAAAAGCTCGCAGCGCGCGGAATAGCGAGCCCCACCGCATCGCAGTCGTTGCGCCTGGCGATCGCCGGGGTCGACATCGCATACATCGACCGGTTACGCGCGATCGGCGTCGCGCAGCTTACGCCTGATGATCTCGCACGTTTAGCCGACCACGGCGTCGACGCCGCGTTCGTCTCGGCGATAGGCGCCGACGGCTATCGCTTCCAGACGGCTGACGATCTCATCCGACTGTGCGATCACGGTGTCACGCAAGACTTCGTGGCGTCGATGCGAGCGGCCGGCTACACAAATCTGACGGCCGAAGGTCTCGTACGCTTGGTCGACCATGGCGTCAATCCGAAATTCGTCGCGTCGATGCGGGCAGTTGGCTATACGAATCTAAGCAGCGACGATCTCGTGCGACTCGCCGACCACGGCGTCGACGCGGATTTCGTCAAGCGCATGACCGCCCACGGCTACTCGAAGCTCTCCGTCGACGATCTGATCCGACTCCGCGACAACGGTTTCTAGTCGATCCCAGTCGATCCCAAATGAAGGGCCGACTTTATGTCGGCCCACGTTACGTTCGCGCGGGCCGACATGAAGTCGGCCCCTTCAGTCGGCCCCTTCAAATAACTACCGGTAGGCCTCTTGGATCCCGGCGTAGCGCGCGTCGGCGGTCTCGATGTCCAGCCCTGCGATCGCCGGAGCATCCTTGATCGTCAGCGCTTCCAGCGTTGGGCGGATCTCCGTGTAGATGATGCCGAGCGGTATCTTGCCGGCCTGCGTCAGCACGTCGAACGCCTTGGCCCGGTCGCGTGGATCGTAGTCCGGAATGTCGGTGACGTGGTAGACGTTCTCTTTGAACCACTTGTACGTGTTGACTTTGTTGAAGGTCACGCACGGCGACATGATCTCCACGATCGCAAAGCCGGGGTGCGCGATCGCCGCTTTGATCAGCTCCGTCATCGCCTTTGGCTCCGACGAGAATCCGCGTGCGATGAACGTGCCGCCTGCAGCCAGCGCAACGGCTAGTCCATTGATCGGCGCATCCGGATTTCCAGCCGGCGACGTACCTGTGACGTAGCCGAGCGCGGACGTCGGCGATGATTGCCCCTTCGTCAGGCCGTACGTCTGATTATCCATCACGATATACGTCACATCGGGATTGCGCCGCACCGCGTGCATGAAGTGCCCGGCGCCGATCGCGTAACCGTCGCCATCGCCGCCCGCGGCGATCACCGTGAGGTCTTTGTTCGCGAGCTTCACCGCGGTCGCGACCGGCAACGCCCGGCCGTGAACGCCGTGAAACGCGTACGAATGGAAGTATCCCGAGATCTTCCCGGAGCAGCCGATGCCCGAGATGAAGGCGGTGTTCTTGGGTTCGAGCCCCATGTCGGCGGCTGCTTGTTTCAGCGAAGCGATGACGCCGAAGTCGCCACAACCCGGGCACCACCACGACGGAGTCGTGGTGGCGAAATCTTTTGCGGTCAGTGTGGTGGCCATCGTGCCTTAAACCTCCAGCGCTCGGCGCGCCGCTCCGACTGCCCTGATCTGTTCCATGATCTCGATCGGGCGGAACGGCTTGCCGTTGTATTTCAGGACCGAGCGCATGTGCGGTAGCGGCCCGACGACATAGCGGATCAGTCGCTCCAACTGACCCGTGAAGTTGTTCTCCACAACGAACACGTCAGACGCGCCCTTGATGAACGCGCGCACTTCTTCTTCCGGAAACGGCCAGAGCGTGCGCATCTGCAAGAACCGCGTCGGTATGCCGTCGGAGGCCAAGCGGTCCTGTGCTTCCACGATCGGACCGCGATTGGAGCCATAGCCGATGATCGCGATCTCCGCCGTCGTATCACCGAGCACGTTCGCCTTCGGCAAGTCCGGACGCATCGACTCGAGCTTGCGCATCCGCTTTTCCATCATCTTTTCGCGATTGCCCGCGTTTTCGGTGATGACGCCGCGATCGTTGTGCTCCGAGCCAGGCGCGAGATACATCCCGCCTTCCGTGCCCGGCACGGCGCGCGGCGAGACGCCGTCCTCGGTGAACGCGAAACGGCGATACTCGCCAAATTTCAGATGTCCGTTGCGCTCGAGTTTGCCGCGATCGACCGTCACGGCCGCGACGTCGAGCGACGGCAGCGTGGCCTTGGACTGGCAGAGCGCTTGCTCGGACAATACGAAAACCGGGACCTGATACTTCTCCGCGATGTTGAACGCCGTCACGGTGAGATAGAACGATTCCTCGACCGTGCCCGGCGCGATGACGACGCGTGGAATCTCGCCGTGCCCGGAGAAGATGAGGTGATTGAGGTTGCTCTGCTCGGTCTTCGTCGGCATGCCGGTGGACGGACCCGCGCGAGCGCATTCTATCACGACGATCGGGATCTCAAGCACGCCCGCAAGCCCGATCGCCTCCGTCATGAGCGCTTGCCCGGGTCCAGACGTGGACGTCATCGCTCGGACACCTGCAAATCCGGCGCCGATGACCATGTTGATCGCGGCGAGTTCGTCTTCGGCTTGGATCACGACGCCGCCATATTTGGGCGCGTATTTCGCCATCCATTCGAGGACGTCTGTGGCAGGCGTGATCGGATACCCCGCCATGAAGCGGCAGCCGGCGACCAGCGCGCCATATGCGATCGCATCGTTGCCCATCATGATCAGACGGTCGCGGTCGACTCCTGTCGTCAGTTCGTAGCCGGAAGGATGGTCGAAATGATCATCTACGTACTTCGCGCCGGCTTCGATCGCACGGATGTTGAGGTCGATGATTTTCTCGCCCTTGCGCTTGTAGACGCTCGTGACGTCGCGCAGGACGATCTCGCGATCCATGCCGACCAGCCGGCCGAGCACGCCGAGCGAGACGGTGTTGCGGACGAGTTCGAGTCCTATTTCGTCCTTGGCGATCTTCGCTAGCGGCACTTCATAGAAAAATACGTCCGGCCGGCGTACGGCGTCGGTGAGCTTTTCTTGCGAGGAATCGAAGATGACAAAGCCGCCGGGCCGCATTTCGTCGATGTGGACTTCGACCGCTTCGAGATCGAAGGCGACGAGACAGTCGACGAAGTCGGCCATGCCGAGGTTCGGCGTCGTGCCGGCCCGGATCACGTAGTTCGTGTGGCCGCCTCGAATGCGCGATGGGAAGTCCTTGTAGGTGTAGACCTCAAGACCCATGTGCTTAAAGACACCGGCGATCAGATCGCCGGTGGTGAGGCTGCCGTCGCCGGCTTGTCCGCCGAACATCACTTCGATGTCGTTGACGATCATCTTTACCCCTTCCCTGGGGTGAGGTTGTTAGAGAGTACCGCAGGACGGCCCTCTCGTTCCGCACCGGGGTGTGATGCCGGCTGGATCGTGCCGGGCGAACCCGCTCGACTGAAAAGTCCCAGTTGTTTTGCGCCGGCCGGAGTCAGCGCCGCGACTTTGGTCCCGATGAGACGCACGCGCGAACCGTCGACCGAGGCGCGCTGCAGGCAGAACGCCGCCGCCGCACCGATGATGCGGTGGTCGTCGGTCGGCTGCGCGAGGCTGGTCTGGCGACCGCGCACGGAAAAATCGGCGAGTTTCACTTTAACGCCCACGGTCTTCGCGACCAGACCGCGGCCGCGCAAGCGTTCCGAAAGCTCCGCGGACTGGGTGCGCACGGCGGCCGCGAGCGACGACATGTCCGTGACGTCGTGCTCGAACGTCTCCTCGCTCGAGATCGAGCGCACCGATTCGTCGTCGCTGACTCGGCGCCGGTCGACACCGCGCGCGAGGTCGCGCATCTCGCGGCCCCAGCGCCCGAATAGCGCGAAGAGCCGTTCGTCCTCGAGCAAAGCGAGTTGGCCGATCGTCTCGATGCCGGCGGCGCGCAGCCGCGCGTCGGTCTTCGGCCCCACGCCCCACAGCCGTGAAACGGGCTTGTCCGCGAGGTACGCGGCCTCGGTCTGAGGCGGTACCACGACGAGGCCATCGGGCTTACCGTCGTCGCAGGCGATCTTCGCCACGGTTTTCGAGGTGGCCACACCGATCGATATCGTGAGTCTCGTTGCGCTGAGAACCGATTGCTTCACACGCTTCGCGACGCCGACTGCTGCGTCGACGTCGCACTCGCCGAGATCGCAAAACGCTTCGTCGAGCGAAAGCCGTTCCACGACGCGCGCCTCATCGCGAAGAATCGCGAATACCGCGCGGCTCGCCTCTCGGTACTTCTCGAAGTCCGGCGGCACGACGGTGAGCTGTGGACACCGCTCGAGCGCCATGAACAACGGCATCGCACTGCGCACTCCGAACGGACGCGCTTCGTACGATGCCGTCAGCACGACCGCTCGACGGCTGCGACCGCTGACGACAAGCGGAATCCCCCGCAGGCGAGGATCGTCACGTTGTGCGACTGCGGCGTAGAACGCATCGAGATCGGCGTGAAGTATCATGTTGCGGTTGTCGATCGCGCGAAACGGCGGAGGTCAGGAGCTGGTTTCGCGCTTGCCGCCGGCAACGATCCAACAGATCCACAGCGGTCCGGTCAGCAGCTGCACGACGTTCGTCATGAACGCGGGGTTGCGGCCTTCGAAACGGTGACCGAGGAATTGGAGCGCCCAGCCGATCACCACTGCACCCACCGCGAGCGGCCACGATATGAATCGAGCAAGCCAGTAGAACAAGGCGAACGCGAAAAGCGCGGCAACAGCGAGCGGCGGCGATAGCCGGACGTAATAGAAGAGGACGAGCACGGCGAGGACAATCGCGGCGTCGATCGGCCCGAACCGCACGAGTTCGAGCAACGCGAAAAGACCTAGGACGACAAGCGGAATCCCGATCTCGTGACAGACAATGTTTCGGCTGTCTTTGTGAAACGCGCCATACTCGGCGAACAGTCTCGTGATCATGAGGCGCGCCTCCAACCGGTTACTTCTGGAACTGCCGAATCAGTTCCCAGCAACGGAAGACGAGGCTTAGCTCGCAAATGTCGAGTCCGATGAGCCTTAGACCTCAGGGTGCGCGGCCTTTTGCATCGCTTTTTGTCCAGATCGCTGTCTACGCGATCGGCCTGGTTGGCGCGGCCGCTACTGGGATCGTGGCTCAACGCAACGGACTCGGCGTTTCTGCGTTCGTCGTTTTCTTGGTCGCATTTTTCGTGTATACCAGGATCATTGCCGCGGTCGTCACACTTGTCAGGCGTTTTTACGTCCGGGTAACCAAGTTGCGGATGAAGAAATTGGGAGCGCCCGCTGTGTCGAAAAACGTCAATCCCTTCGTAGGTCTTCGCGAGAGGGCACTGCGAATCTCGGCCGCTAGTCTCGGTCTAGGCACGAGCGCTCAGACGCAACCTTTTGGCGTGATAATGGAGACCGGCTTCTCAGAAGGCGTCGCGACTTTGGTCTGCTTCGCGACCGGCGATGCGAGCCTTTACTTCAGCACGGGCGGAGGGATCATCGGCGGTGGTGGCCACGAAGCCGTCCGCCAGGCGGCGAAGCGGTTCGTGGAAGAGTCCGATCCGTACTCGGCTTTGATGGCGCCTGCAGCGGAGTATCCGCTCGCGAAGCCGGGGAGGACCGTCTTCTACGTTCTCACAGCCGCTGGCACTCGGTCGGCGGATTTTCTCGAAGACGATCTCGGCGATGGCAGAACGGAGTTCTCGCCGCTTTTCTTTGCGGGCCAGGACGTCATCACGACCCTGCGCGAGTCGACAAAACCTGCTTCGGAGTAGGTAGCATGAACGTGATTGCGCGATGTGTCGCAGAATGTATCTATATAGAAGACGATATTGTCGATGATAGTATTAACGTACGTCATTCCGGTCGAGCAGACTTCTGAGAGGTCCGCTCGCCGATTCACGGAATCAAAGGGCCTCATGAAACAAGCGAACTGGCCGATCGGCATCGGACTATGGATCATCCATATCGGTGCTCTAGCGATCTTTATTCCCGGGATGTTCAACTGGCCTGCTGTCGGGGTCATGCTCGCTCTCTGGTGGATCACAGGCGCGCTCGGCATATCGCTTTGCTATCACCGCCTCTTGACGCATCGCAGCCTGACCGTACCTAAATGGGTTGAATATTTCACCGCGTTCGTGGCCACGCTCTCGCTCCAAGGCGGACCGATCCAATGGGTTTCGACGCACCGCATCCATCACGCCCACACCGACCGGGAAGGCGATCCGCACGACGCGCATCGCGGCTTCTTCTGGACGCACTTCGAGTGGCTCTACAAGCCGAATGAAGCGCGGCCCACGCGCAAAGAGCAGCTGCGCTATGCGCCCGACCTCGTCAAGCATCCGTACTATGTTTTTCTCGATCGTTATCAGGTCTGGCTGCAAGTCGCGCTCGGTCTCGGACTGCTCGCGATCGGCGGCCTACCGTGGATGATCTGGGGGATCTTCGTCCGACTCGTGGTCGTCTACCACATCACGTGGTTCGTGAACAGCGCGTCGCACCGCTTCGGGTATCAGACGTTTCGCACCGATGACAAATCCACCAACTGCTGGTGGGTAGCGCTGCTCGCGTGGGGCGAGGGCTGGCACAACAACCATCATGCATTTCCGTTCTCGGCGCGTCACGGTCTGCGCTGGTACGAGATAGACCAGACGTGGATCATCATCAAGACGCTGAAGTTATTCGGGCTCGCCAAGGATATCAAACTGCCGACAGCCGACATGAAAGAGCGTCTGCTGTTGAATCGGGAAGCGGCCTAGACGGGCCTTACGCGGTCCACGATCTGACCGGTCCCGTGTCGATGTGCACCCAACCTTCTGGGTAGTAGCCGACGCCGCCGGCGACCGGACAAGACCGGCAGATGTCGGCGAGGTCGCTGATGCTCACGCCGCGCACGTGGAAATCCACAGCTTTGCCGAACATGTGCAACGACATCCACGCCGCACCTTCAGTGCTCGCGTTCGTCTGCGGAGTGCGATAGCCGCTGTGCACGACGAGCGGTTCATGGATGCCGGCACCGGCTAAGTATTGCTGAACGTCCCAGAGCACTTCGATCGTGCGGATCGGGATCTTGACCCAACCTTCGTAGATCGGCACGTGATCGTCGCGCAGCACTTTGCACAATTTCTTGTAACCGGGGAAATAAAGCGTGCGGCCATCGCGCGTGAACGGCGAGATCACTTGCTCACCGTCGTCGAGGCGCTCAAGCCAGAGCTGCCAGGTCTCGGGATTCGCCTGCGCGATCGCGGGCAAAGCGAAACACGCCGCCGCTGAAATGCCGCAAACCAAAAATCGCCCGCGCTGCATACCTATGTTATCGGCCGATTCCCGCATTTCCAATGAAGGGGCCGGCTTTATGCCGGCCCACCTCACGTTCGCCGGGCCGACATGAAGTCGGCCCCTTCAGACAAGGGCGGGTTGGTTCGCGTCCGCTAGCGGCGGACGGAACGCATACGCGAGCAGCAATCCTGCGACGCCGGTCACGACCGGAAGGCCGAGGATGATGTTCGGCGGCCAACCGAGTCCCCCGTGCGTCGAGAGCGCTGTTTCGTAAAGCGCGGTCATCAGCACCGGCAGACAGAACGCGAAAGCGTAGAAATATGCCGGTCGCTGCGCACGTTCGCCGAATACCAACAGCGCGAAATCCGCGACGACCGCCGAAGCAACAACGCTCCATAAGACGACGTACAGGTCGTTGATGATCGCCATCGACAGCGCGTAGTAACCGAGCATGATCGTCAAACCGCCGGCTGGTACGCGCCAGCGACGGACGAGCAGCAGTACGAAACCCATCGTCAATATCGTCTGCACCAGGAAACTCGCAATACCGAAATCCTGATTTTGCGTTTCGTCGCGCGGCGCAGATGCGGCGCCTGCGAAGACGAGTCGGCCGTCGCGCGTCCAGCTGGGACGTTCGGAATCGAGTGCCGGATTGTGCGAGGCGTCGACGAGATGGGTGCCGTCCGTACGCATCACGTCGATCTGCGGATTCCCGGCGCCGGAACTGCTGAAGGCGATGAACCGTCCATCGGGAGACCATGCGGGATACTGATCGTTCGCGTCGCTCAGCGGCGACAGGCGCCGGGCTTTCGTGCCCGCGACGTCCATCGTATAGATGGACGCATTGCCCGAACCGGCATCCAGCGCAAAAGCGATCGTCTGACCGTCGGGGGAAAACGAAGGCCAACCGCCGTCGAGGCCGGCCACGGGCCAGGTTATGTCACCGCCGGCGGCGGGCACGATACCTATCCAATTCTTCGCCGCGTGGCGCGATCCGAACGCGATCGCCTTGCCGTCCGGCGACCACGCCGGGCCGTTGATCATCGTCGTCTGGTCTAAGAGCGTCCGCGCGGCGCCGCCGGCGGCCGGCACGACGTTCAACTCGTAGTCGCCCGATGTGTTCGCCGGCAGCGAGACGTACGCGATCGTGGTGCCATTCGGGGACCACGCCGGCTGCGTGTCATGCCGGCCGCTGTGCGTAATACGCACTGGATTCGAACCGTCGATGTTCGCCGTGAAGATGTCGCTTACACCGGTCTGATCGTCGGCTCGCCGATATGCGATCCGTTTGCCCGATTGGTCGACGGCGGGACCCCAGTCGTCCGCCTGCGGATCGACGACGAGGCGCGCCTGCTGCGCACCGTTCAGACGCGTGATGAAGATCGCCGGATTCACCGTCGCGGCAGTAGATTTCTGGCCGAACGGGATGATCAGCGGATGTGCGTATTGCGTGAACATCCCCAGCAGCGTCAGCGTCGCGGTTGCGGATAGCAGCAGCGGACCGTGCGACGAGTAACGAGCCGGCGTTTCTGGACTTAAGCGGAAGGCGGCCGAACGAAGAGGGCCGGTGAAGATCAGCGCCCCGGAAGTGGCGAGGATGAGATGCGTCGGGCTGAGCAGCGCGTCGGTCGAGACTTCGATGCCGAAAATCGTGTGCCACCAAAGATCGAGTCCGCCGCCGACGGCAAACGCGATCACCCCGATGAGAGAAAGACCGTAGCCGATCGGCAGCGCTCGGCGCCACGAATACCCTTTGCGCAGCACGTTGAGCGCCATGATGCTTCCGAGGACGATGCCGTTCAGAGCCATCGCTCCATAGAGCACGGCATGCCACGGCGTGAAGAAACTCTGATCGACCTGTCCGTGATTGTGCGCCCAGATATCGAGCGTAATGCCTGCGATCAAGAGAATCGCGAGCAGCGCCATGAGCCACTCGAATGCCGTGCTGGTGGGTGGATTTGATGCTCGAGATGCAGTCATGGCCCGCTAGTTGCGCGGACTTCGCAATCCGACCTGTCGCTACAGGTAGCGGTCGATCTCGAACGGCGGGAGAGCGAACTGCGTTATGGCGCCGGCGGTCGTGATGCGTCCGATCTTGCCTGCGCCTTCTTCAGCGAACCATAGGGCGCCGTCCGAACCGACGGCGAGGCCGGTCGGATGGCTGCCGCGCGGAGTCGCGAAATCCGTCGCCGCTCCGGCGGGCGTGACCCGCACGATCATATCTTCATCGGGTTCAGTCAGCCAGAAATTCGAATCCGGCCCGAAGACGAACGAGTACGCCGCACCCGAGACGATAGCCGAACCAAAACCGCTTGCCGGTGCGATCGGCGTCTCATTGACCCGACCGTCGGGAAGTATCGCGCCGAGATTTCCTGAGATCGCCTCAAGAAACCACACACCGCCGCCGGGCCCGCGGACCGGGTCCATCGGACCGCTGCCAAGTGCAGGCACGGCATACAGTCTGACGTCGCCGGCCGGCGTGACCACGCCGACTTGGTCCGCGCTCGCGACCGTGAACCACATGGCCCCGCCAGCCAGCGAGACGACGCCGAGCTGGTCGAACTGCGGTTCGGGAATGGCCGCGGCGATAAGTTTCCCTTCGGCCGTGACATGCACAAGTTTGGTCGACCCGTCCGCGACAAACCAGAGCGCGCCGTCATCGCCAGTCGCCAATCTGTCGATCGTCGGAACCCAACCTGCGATGCTGCTCAATGCGATGGGAACGGTTTTCCCGTCGGAAGTCATCTGCGTGATCGACGAATTCGCCGACGAGTACCAGACCGAGCCGTTCGGTGCGGCGACAAGATCGCTGGTCGCATCCACGTCTGCCGGAAAGACCGCGATCGAGCCGGTGGACGTGATCCGACCGATGCTGTGCGCCGCCGATTCGGTGAACCAGAGCGCGCCGTCAGAGCCTGCGATGATGTGCGTCGGCGCCGGGTCAGTGACTCGCACTCGTTGAGAGTATGGGCGGACTCCGCTTGCGCCGAGACAACGGCAGCCGCTTCCGTTCGCGCTCGCGAATAGCGGACAGTTGTCCGGAGCGAACCACTGGGCCGCGTATGCGCCCGGCGCCCGATCCAACCGCACGACGTACTGCTGCAAGCCGACGAAGATCGATCCGCCGGGGCCTGCGGCGAGCGAATGCGCGCTGAGCGAGAAATGCTCGAACGGCGTCAGCGTTGTCAATCCGCTCTTCGCTGATATGCGCGAGATGCTGTTGTCCGTCAACACGAGCAGCTCGCCGGAACTATCGGTGGTATAAGCGCGCGGAGCACCGTCGAGAAGCGCGATCGGCATCACCGTCCAATGACCCGCTGCGCGCGTCAGAGCAAGCGCACCGCCTTGACCGCTTGATCCGTTTGAAGCACCAGAGGATCCCGTCAGTGCGATGATGCCGTCGCGCACGCGCACGATCGCGTGGACGTTGCCGATGAGCGGATAGGTCGGCACGGTGCCGCCGCCCACGACCGCGGTCACCGGCGCCTGTGCCGTTTGCGAGAGCGCGTTCCAAGCGGATGCATCGTAGCCGAACAGTTTATCAGCGCGCGTTCCCCGCGCGTCGAACCACCAGAGTGAACCTTGCTGCGCACCGTCGTCGAAACCTACGAGCCAGCCGCCCGGAACTTGCAACGCGTGACGATCGCCCGTGTCGCCGGCAGCGCTGACTGCGCTCGCGGGGACCGGCAATGCGAACGGCAGACCGTCGCGCTCGCCAAACGGCCCCGGAGTAATGGAAAGTCTGTTGCCTTGAACGGCGACCGACCACGAGCGCGATGCGTACTGCGCGCATTGCAAAGCCGATTGGTCCGGAACCGGAACCGCCATCCATCCAGTCGGCAATGCAAGCGCGGCCGCTACTGCAGCGAGCAATATCATCTACATAGTATCGGCTGATTTGCAGAAGGCTCTGAAGGGGCGATTTTATATTCCGAAGGGGCCGATTTTATATCGGCCCGGCTGGCGCAACGTGGGCCGACATAAAGTCGGCCCCTTCAGTACAGTCGGCCCATTCAGACAGTCGGCCCCTTCAGTACAGTCGGCCCATTCAGACAAGTCGGCCCCTTCAGTACAGTCGGCTCCTTCAGTAAGGCGAGCCCTAGACCGAAACCGCGGTGTAGGCGATGAGCACGGTCAACACGTCCTCGAATATCGCCACGCCGAAATCGCCGAAGATTCCAGGACGCGTCAGTTCGCGGCGCGCGTAATAACCGCCGTACGCGCCGATGAGCGCGCCGATCGCCCCGATCGCGGCACCGCGTATCGGCACGCCGTGGAATATGGCAGTCAAGAAATACGCCGAGATCGCACCGAAAAACACGCGCGCGAGCAACGACGGCAGCACGATGCGCGGCGGAGCCTTCGGCGACTTGTCGCCGTACATCTCAGCCAGCGCGAGGAATCCCGCGAACCACGCGACCGGCAGACGCATCGTGAACAACACCGCCGCCGGACCGACGAGCGTGCGCAATCCCGATGCGACACCGATGAGCAGTGCCTGTACGTCGACGATCGTCATCGCGAATGCCCCGCACTGAGAGCGTGCAGTTGCCGCTGCAAATCGCCAAACGCTGCCAGCTGTTGCGTGGTCGGCTGTCTATCGGCCGAGTCAACTGTCACGAGCAGGGCGGAGAGTTTTCCATCCAAGTCGTCGAGCTCGGGGTGCGATTTGGAGCGGGCGCGCAGCGCCGCATCCTCGTCGATCGCATTTGCGATCGCGTGCGCGAGACGCGACTGTGCCGCAAGTTCCGCCGGCGTGCTGGTCACGCGCGGATCCATCTTGACGACCAAGTCTTTCGAGTAGGTCCGTCCGTCCACTGTTAGACGGACGGTGTAGCGCCCGGGCAGCGCGGTCGGTCCTTGCGGGTCGGGCGGCGTGTCGTGGAAGATCGCCGAGATCGGATACCCGAACGATTCCGCCGCAGGCGTCGGGTAGTGCAAGTCCCAGACGAAGCGGTGCATGCCGGCCGCGGCCGACAGCGCCTTCGGCATCCGTACCCAGTAGGTCGGCACCGTGAGATGCTCCGTTGGTACGGTCGGCGTGTACGCGCTCGAATAGCTGCGCACGAGCGCGCCTGCAGAATCATAGATCGCGAGTTTTACCGGCGAACCCGACGTGCTGCCGACATAATAATCGATGATCGCGCCGTCAGGCGGGTTCTGACCAGACGGCACTTCAGGCGGCAATGGTGTATCCGTATACTGATCGCGTCGAACGCGGTAGGCTGCCGCCGGTGCGAACAAGTATGCATGCGACGTTTCGACGGCTGCCGCCATCTGCCGCAGCGGCGTGACATCGTCGAGGATCCAGAACGAGCGGCCATGCGTGGCGACGATGAGATCGTCGCCGTGGATCACAAGATCGCGCATCGACGTCGGCGGGAGATTCAATTGCAGCCGCTGCCAGCGGTCGCCGTCGTCGAATGAGACATAGACCGCTCGCTCCGTGCCTGCGTACAGCAGCCCGCGGCGATAGGGATCTTCGCGTACGACGTTCACCGACGCATTGTCGGGCAGGCCGTTCGTAATCAGCGTCCACGTTCTGCCGTCGTCGCGTGTGCGATAGATGTATGGCCGTAGATCGTCCAGCCGGAAACGGTTGATCGAAGCGTAGACCGTCGACGGGTCGAAATGCGAGGCATCGAGTTGCGAAACTTTGCTCCACGAAGTCAGCGCCGGCGGCGTCACATCGTGCCAATTCTTGCCGCCGTCCGATGTACGCCAGATGAGGCCGTCGTCCGTGCCGGCCCAGATCAGGCCGTCGCGCAGGGGCGATGGGGCGAGCGCATAGATCACGCCGCGGCGCGCGAGCGGTCCCGGCGAGAAAGGCCCAACAACAGCGGGTTTCTCCGGCTTGGGTCGTGAGAGATCCGGGCTGATGATCGTCCACGAATGTCCGCCGTCGCGCGTCTTGAAGAGCACGTTTGCGGCGAAGAACAACGTGTGCGGATCGGTGGGCGAGAACATCACGGGTTCGGTGCGCAGCATGCGATACTTGCCGCCTCGGATCACGACCGGCGTGACATCCTGGACTTGACCGGTCGTCCAATCGAAGCGTGAAAGTTTTCCGCCGTAAACGATGTTGGGATTGAGCGGATCGGGGGCGACGTAGCCGTACTCCTCTGCTCCAACCGGATGCCAGTCGTGGAATGTGATCTCACCGTCGTTGCCGCGACTGATGATGCCCGCAGATCCGCTCTCCTGCTGCCCGCCATACACCCAGTACGGAAATCGATTGTCGGTGCTGACGTGGTAGAACTGCGCCGTCGGCTGGTTGTACCACGAGCTCCACGTGGCGCCGCCGTTCACGCTGATGGTCGCGCCCTGATCGCTCGAGAGCGCGATTATCGACGAGTTGAGCGGGTTGATCCACGTCGAATGATAGTCGTCGCCGCCCGGCGCGCCTTTGAATGCCACGAACGTGCGGCCGCCGTCGTCCGAACGATAGGTGGAGGTATCGCTGACATAGATCCGGTCTTCATCGTCGGGCGCCACGCGCACCCACGCGAAATCAGAACCACGGCTGACGATGCGGTCCTCGGAATTGACGCGCCGCCACGATTCGCCGGCGTCATCGGATCGGTAGACGCCGGTCGCAGCCGAAGAATCGACGAGCGCGTACATGCGGTTCGGATCGCTCGGCGCGACCGTGAAGCCGATCCGGCCAAGTCCCTGTTGCCACGTCGGCAGGCCCTTCGTCAGTTGGCGCCACGTGTCGCCGCCGTCTGCAGACACGTAGAGCCCGCTGCCCGGACCGTCTCCGCCGCCGTTCTCCCACGGGGCCTGGCGCGACGACCACATGTCGGCGTAGATCTTGTTCGGGTTGCCGGGAGCGAACGAAAGGTCGATCGCGCCGACATTCTCATCCTTATATAGCACCTTTTGCCACGTCTGCCCGCCGTCGAGCGACCGGAAGACGCCGCGTTCGGGATTGGGCCCGTACGGATGCCCGAGCACTGCGGCAAACACGCGATCGGGATTGGCCGGATCCACGAGCAGAGAACCGATCTGCTGGCCGTCGCGCAATCCGAGGTGCGTCCACGTCTTGCCGCCGTCGGTGGACTTGTAGATGCCGTCGCCGGTCGAGAGATCGGGTCGGCGCAGGCCTTCACCGCTGCCGACATAGATGATGGATGGATTGGAAGTCGCGATCGCAAGCGCCCCGATCGAACCGGTCGGCTGGTCGTCGAAGATCGGCTGCCACGTCTGACCGTAATCCGTCGTCTTCCAGACACCGCCATCGTTCACGCCGATGTAAAAGACGTTCGGCTGCGTCGCTATGCCCGCAAGCGCGACGGTTCGACCGCCGCGGAACGGTCCGATGAGGCGCCAGCGCATTTCTCCATAGGAGGCTTGTTGGAACTGCGGCGTGGACGACTGAGCGACCGCGATCCGGGATCCGGTGCTCGCGATCAGCGCGGCGGCAAATACGACGATCAGGCCCGTTCGATGCATGCGATTCGATTCCTCAATCTAGGACGTTCATGGTCGCGTTGTGAGTTTCCGTCAAACGCTGCGGTTGTAGACGAAAAACTTGATATCGCGCACATACGACTCGCTCTCGTAGAGACCTTGCGCCGTCACGTTGTCAATGGCGGTGCTGAGCGTGAGCCCCGCCGCATTGGTCTCGCGAGCGTGCTGCTCCGCGCGCCGCATCAGCGCCCGGCCCACACCACCCCGGCGCGCATCCGGGCTCACGTACAAATCGTTGAGCAGCCAGAATCGGCGCATCTCGACCGACAGAAAAAGCGGATAGAGATGGATGAAACCCGCCGGTGCCTCGGCGTCGAACGCGGCGAACAGAACGGATTCCCGCAGTCGCCAGCGCTCGAGGAGGAACGCGAGCGCACCTTCTGGATCGGAATTCGCGCCGTAGAAACGCCGATACGCGTCGAAGAGCGGGGCGACCCGCCGGATGTCGCCGGCCGATTCGGCCATGCGGATCTCCATGTCAATCGCTCCATTCCTGGGCGTTCCAAAAATCCGACTCGAGGGGTTCGGGTTTGAAACCTTGCAATCGGGCGTTCACCACATAGACAAAGCGCTGCCAATGCAATGGAACATAGGGCACGTCGCGATTCACGCGCGTCGCGATGAGCGCATAGAGTTTGGCACGCGACGATCGGCGGTAGTCTCGCGACGCCGCTTCCGACCATGCGGTCACGTCCGCGTCGTCATAACGCGCCTGGTTGCCGCCGTGCGGACGGTCGAATCGCGCCTCGAGATAGTTGGACCGGTCCGGGTCCGCATCGAAGATGTAGCCGTCGAGCGAGACTTCGAAATTGCCGTCGGCCGCGATGCCGGGCTCGCCATACATAACGCTGATCGGAACGAAGCGGATCGAGACGGCGGCGCCGATCGAGCGCCAACGGGCTTGCAGTACCTCCGGCAGGCCCAGATCGGCTGAGGTTCCAGCATACGTCACAAGGGTGAATTCAAGCCGTCTCCCGTCCTTTGTGAGCACGCCGTCGGCGCTAGGCGTCCAACCCTCAGCGCGAAGCAGAGCGCGTGCTCGACCCGGATCGTACGGCAGCGCGCCATCCGCCGCTGTGTATGCCCAGCTATCCGGCGGAATCAGCGAGGTCGCGGGGAGACCGATTCCATCGGTCGTGTGAGCCGAGATCGCCGATCGATCGAGCGCCATGACGAGCGCGCGACGGAGCGAGACGTCGTCGAACGGCGGACGAGTTAAATTAAACGACAGTAGGCGGAGCGTCGTCGAAGGGACGAGCTCGACACGATAACCGTCGAGCTTCTTCACGTTGGAATACTCAGCCGGAATGACGCCGGCGACGTCGATCTCGTGACTTTCGAGCATCGCGCTCAACGTATTCTGATTTGGCACGATCTGGACGTCGATCTCGCGCAGATGCGGAGCGCCGCCGAAGAACCGGTCGAACGCACGCAGCACGATCGTCGAGCCGTGGTCCCAGCGGGCAACTCGGAATGGACCGCTGCCGATCGGCAGGACGTCAAACGGGTCCCTATTGATGTCGCGCGTCTTTGCGAGGATGTGCTCCGGGATTATCAAGCCGTCTGTTGCCGCTGTGAAGACGCGGTTGATCGCTGCGGCATACGGGTGCGCGAGGCGCACGACGATCGTGTGCGCGTCCGGCGCCGAGACCGAATTGATGTACGTCCGATAAAAACCAGTATACGGGCTATTGATCCCGCTGCTCAGTAGCGTGTGGTAGGTGAACACGACGTCGGCCGATGTCAACGGCGCGCCATCTTGCCACAGCACGTGGGGGCGCAGGTGATAGGTCAGCGTCACACCGTCGGGCGCGATGCCTCCATTCGCCGGCGTCGGAACTGCGATGGCAAGATCCGGGACCAGGTCGCGCTTGTCGTTGAACTTGACGAGGCCGTCAAACACCGCGCCTTCGATGTCGACCTCGGTCACGTCGCGGGCCAATACCGGGTTAAGCGAGATCGGTTCCGTTTGGACGGCCACGCGCGCGACGCCCGGAATCGTCCAGGATGCGTTTGCTTGCGATTGCGGTCGGCCGTTTTCTCCGACGCGCGAACAGCCGCTCGCCAGCGCGAGGATTACCGCGCACGCGATCATCGTTCTATGCATTCGAGCGCCGTCATTCGCTTTAGCGCGCTGCCGTTCCTGAAGGGCCCGCTGAAGCGGCCGCCTTGAAGGGGCCGACTTGAAGGGGCCGACTTTATGTCGGCCCGCGATTATTAACGATGGGCAAGCGTTGCTTGCCCTACTACGGGATTTGAGGCGGACCGTGAAGGTCCGCTCTACATTTCACCGGTGAAGGTCGGTTCTACATTAATCATGGAACCTCGCTGCATGCCACGATCGGATAAGATTCCGTCGCCCAAAGCGCGTCGCGCGCTCGGCCGATCGCTGCGCAAGCGGACGCCGCGTTCCGCCCACGCCGCCTGGCATCCCGGTTCGGATAGGCCGAACCCCGTCGATCTCATCAATGCGTCCAACCGCGGCCGCGTCGCGGCGCTCGTGCCGATCCGCACGCAGCGCATGCTGACATCCCCGTTCGCGTTCTTGCGCGGTGCCGCCACGGTGATGGCGGCAGATCTCGCGATCACCCCAAATACCGGATCGCTCGTGCAGACGGCCGGCGACAGTCACCTCGCCAACTTCGGCGCGTACCAAACTCCCGACCGCAATCTCGTCTTCGACGTCGACGATTTCGACGAGACGCTCCGCGCGCCATGGGAATGGGATGTCAAACGGCTCGCGGCCAGCGTCGCCGTCGCGGCGCGGCACATCGGATTGGGAGATAAAGCGGCGGCGAGATCCGCAGCTGCCGCGGCCGGCGCTTACCGTCTGCACATGGCCGACTGCGCCATGATGACCTCGCTGCAAGTCTGGAATTCCCGCGTGCGCGCCGAACTTCTGGAACGAGCGGCACGTCGCGCCAGGTCGGAACGGTCGACGATCGAGCGGCTCACCAAGCGCGCGGGCGATAGCCGGCGCATCATCGACGCGCCGCCGCTTCTCTACCACGACCGTGCGACGCGCGGCTACCTGGGCGAGATCCGCGATATCTTCGTGCGCTACCGCGAAACATTGCGCCCCGACATACGCGTGCTCATCGACCGATACCGGTTCGTTGACGCCGCGGTAAAAGTCGTCGGCGTGGGCAGCGTGGGCACGCGTTGTTCTCTTGCACTTCTTCTCGGCTCGCCTGAGGATGGAGTGCTGCTGCAAGTCAAAGAGGCCCGTGCATCGGTGCTCGAGCCGTATTCCAGGACGGCCCGATACGCAAATCAAGGCGAGCGCGTTGTCGCCGGCCAGCGCCTCATGCAGGCGATGCCCGACATCTTTTTGGGCTGGACGCAAGATGAAAGCGGACGTGACTACTACGTGCGGCACTTCCGTGATGTGAAGGCGTCGGCGGACGTCGACACAATGGACGCGGGCGATCTCATCGCGTACGCTGCGCTCTGCGGGCGCACGCTTGCGCGCGCGCACGCCCGCTCGGGCGATCCGTGCGTGATCGCCGGCTATCTCGGATCGGGAGGAGTCTTCGACCGCGCCATCGCCACGTTTGCGCTGCGCTACGCCGACCAGACGGAACGCGACTTCGAAGTCTTCAAGAAGCGAGCGCGAACGCGACCGGGCCGTTAAGCCGGTATCACGGGGAAATCGACGCGTTCGCGTACGCATCGCAGTTTCGAACGCCGACGGGCGAATCGGCGCCGCTCTTCGCCAGCCAGCATTGATCGAGCAGCGAGCAGTAGCACGTCTCGAGCCGCACGCGCGTTTGCAGCTCGGCCGCACGCGCCGCAAACGCGGCTGATTGCACGCGCGCAAGCGTGACGGCTTCTCCTGCGCGGATGACTTCGCCGGCGCCGAGTGAGCTCAACCCAGCCGAACTGCCGTGTTTGCTGACGTAGCCCAGCTGGCGAAGAGCTGAGGTCAGCGACGGTTGCGGCTTGCCGTCGATGAACAGCGTCGCGCTGCGGACGATCGCCGGACCGACGCCGACATTTTCGACGTCGAGCTGTATTCCGGTGTTCGAAGCGGTCGTCTTATAGGAAAGATACGGCCAGACGGTCACGCTCAATTGATTCGATATAACCCGGCCCTGGTAGATGGCGGCGCTCGCGGTGAGCGTGCTGATGAGCAGCGCGAAAAGAGCGATCATCAGATCGGTCCGCACGCCTTTCGGTTGCGATTGCGCCATAGACTTTTAAGGCAGCTCCTAGACCGTCAGTAGCCCGCGCAATGCGCCGGGAAGTCTTCCTTCTTCGATATGAGCGTCACCAGCGGATGCGAAATCCCGCCGGTGCCGTTCACCGGACTGAAGTTCAACGCGTTCAGCACCGCGTTGATGGCCTTCGTGATCGGCTGAGGAATCGAGTAGCCGATGCCGACGTTCATCGCGATGCCCAGATCCGCGCCATGACACATGACGCCGACAGCGCCTTGCTGCAACATCCCAAAGGAACTGGTATAGCCAAGATACGGCCCGGTGACAAAGCCGAAGGCGCCGACGCCCACGATGATCTTCGCTTGATAACTCACTTCGACCGCGTCAGGTCCGACGGCGATGCCGCTGATGGAATCGAGCAGGCTTTTGTTGGTCGTGAACGTCGTCGGCGCGCTGACGGACCACGAACCGTTGTCGTAGCCCATATTGAACGAGCCCGTGAACGACCAGTCACCGTCGGCAAGAAAAGTCGAGTTCTTCGACGTGAACGCCGACTTCACGATGAACGACTGGTGCAGCGTCATCGCGAACGGCGGATGGAGATTGATCGGCCAACTGATGTCGACGGGCACAAAAACCGGCGGTGTGTTCACGTTACCTTTGAGGCCGGTCGCATCGCCTGCCTCATAGTGCACCGCAAGACCCGCCACGCCGTTCAATTGCACCGTCGCGGTCTTGACCGTACCGCCTGAGATCTTCAGATTGAAGTGCAGTGACGGAGAACTCACTCTGATGACGACCAACGCCTTGATGATCGTGCCGCCGACATTGCGCTCGATCTTGATCCCTATGCCGCCACAGCAGAACGGCGTTACGTGGAAGTTGCTGATGTCGACCGGGGCGGGCGGCACCGCCGCGAGCGCGGCCGGCACGCCGAACGCGTTGCCATTTGGCTCGATCCTGAGCACTTGCACCGAGTTCGCCACGTCGTTCGGTCTGGTGGGCAGATACGATTGCGGAGATGCGCCGTCGATCGGCGCCTGCGGATAGTTCTGCGCGACGTAGGCGGTCATCGCGTTCAAGTCTATCGGCTGGTCGGTCGTGATATCCGCTTCCTTGATGAGGTCGGTGATCGCGATCGGACCGAGCGTGACGCTGAGATCGTTGCCGTTGCGCTGCACGCCCAGGACGCGCCCGACCGCCCGGCTCGTGAGGAACAGAACTTTTCCAGGCGCGACGTCCGCTGCGTGCGGCGCACTTGCGTCGAACGTCCACGTGAGGCCATCGGCGCTGACGTTGTGGACCGCTGCTGGACCGTTGTCGATCGTGACGACATCCGGCTGCAGCGTGACGTCTGTGGTACGCGACGGTGCCAAGCCGTAAAGCGACTCTGCGTCGCTGAGCGAGAGCTGCGGGCTCTGGCTAGTCGACGATTCGCTCTTCGCGCAGCCGCTGGAGACGAGCACGACGGCCGCAAGGATGATCGCGGAAGTGTGAGCGAGGATCTGGCGCATGAACATGCCCCTTTCCGAGGCGGATTGTACATCCGCCGCTCCACCGGTTTGCCCGCTATTTTCCGCCGCTTTTGATGGGACCTGTCCGGCTCTCGTCATTCGCGGGCACTATCGCCGATGTGCACGATCTGAACGCTCCAAGAACACAAAAACCCGAGATCCGTTGTGGATCACGGGTTTGGATATGGTGGGCGAAGTAGGAATCGAACCTACGACCCCTCGCGTGTGAAGCGAGTGCTCTACCGCTAAGCTATTCGCCCGAACGCCTTATTTTACGGTGTTTTTCTCCCCATCGCCTTCCGACGTGTCCCCGAACGTGTCCCAATCTCCTAGAATACTCGTCATTCTATCTGCCGCCTCGCGCTGTAGTCATGGCACCACTTTCGCGTGTACGTCAAGCGTCATTTTCGCCGAAGCGTGACCTAGCCGCTCCTGGACAACTTTCACTGGCATCCCGTCTGCAAGGCCAAGAGTTGCAGACGTGTGTCGCAAGTCGTGGAATCGCAACGGATTCAAATCAGCTAGATCGACTATCCGGCGCCACGTACTATGCAGAAAGTTGCGTCGATGCAACGGCTTGCCCTCAGTATTTGCAAATACCCACTCCGTTGCGATCTGTTTTAGCTGCAGTTCGTGATGCAGTCGAAGAATTCTCAGATCACTATCGGAGAGCTCAACCCTTCTGTTGCGCTTGCCTTTTGGCGGGCGCAACTCAGTGACGCCTTTTTGGCGAGTCAAGGAGTGTGTGTGTGCGGCGGCCGTTTCGCGCGCCTCGCTGAGGTTCGGAACCAGCGCGGCCTGGATGCACACAATACGTCGCGCTCGCGCAGTTCCCTCACCTACCGAACATGCGAGGAATTCCTCGGCCTCTACCAAGTCAGCGCTCTCCCACAAGAGGATTGTAACGGTAGATCGCTCGGGTGACTTCAACCGTGTCATCCTCGTGTGCAACCTTATGCGCGACCCGAGATTCGATGTGTCCACCGCGCGCCTCAAATGAAATTTGCACCGAAACGTTTCGACGGCGGAACAGCTGGTTAAAAGAGCATTGAAAAACGCCACGTCTCGATTGAGGGTTTCCCCGCCTCGTCACGGCCGAGGGCTGAAACGATGGACAAGCTGGCAATCATCTGGTTGAAACCAAAACCGCGTGAAGGCATGGAAATCGCGACAATCCGCCTGAGCCGCACCACCCTTCGAGCTTCCGGATGCGCGATCGGCGCGTATCCGTTGCCTTACCAACTTGAATATGACCTCGTTACGGTCGGTGGTTTCGTTACGTCCCATCTCCATGTCGAGTCTCGCGGCGCGGACTGGAGCCGCGTGCTTGATCTTCATCGCCGAGGCGACGGCCGATGGTTTTGTAAAACGAAGGCATTGGGCGGCGTCGATCTTCCGGCAGCTGGCGGCGATATGTCGCTCATCACCGGAGCGCTAGATTGCGATCTTGGTCTCTCGCCGCTAACAAATTCCATGCCGATCCTGCGGCAGGGCGTGCACAAAGGCCGCGGAACGTTTGACTATCGCATGGCTTGGGTCGGAGTGCCGGAACTTACCGTGGTTCTTTCGAAACAGCGCTACGAATACTTGCGCAAGAGTAAAGGAGAACCGGTAGTTCGATTTTCATCCGGTAACTTTACCGCTGACCTTCGCGTCGACGGTCGCGGGATTGTTATCGACTACCCAGGCCTTGCGCATCAGGTTCATGCACGGACTTGAGCCTATTGATGGGTTAGACTTGGATTCGCGTGTAAAGCGAGTGCTCTACCGCTAAGCTATTCGCCCGAACGCCTTATTTTACGGTGTTTTTCTCCTGGTCGCCTGTTGATGTAACCCAAAACGTAGCCCAATCCCCGACCGATTTTGCACGATCTTTGCCGGCACGCTTTCCGCGAGGCTCAAAGTCGCACACGTGTTTCGTAAGTCGTGAAAGCGCAACGGTTTCAAATCGGCACGCTCAACAATTTTCCGCAAGTCCGGTGTAGGAAGTTGTACCGCTGCAACGGATGGCCTTCCGTATCTGGTACCATCGAAATTGCCACAATCGGACCTGGACAAGCAGGCGCGCCGACGATATGATCGTCAGCATGAGATTCTCGCTGGGCACCCTTGCGCTCGCTGGCGCAATGCAAACGATGGCTGCAACTGGCGGCGCCGCGCCCGCGACCGGCATGCGTGGCTCGACACCCGCAGTCGTGCGCAACGGTCAGCAGGACTTCGATTTTCTCGTCGGCCGCTGGAAGCTTCAGAATCGACGCCTCAAGCGTCCGCTCAGCGGATCCAACGAATGGTACGAATTCGCCGGCACGTCCGAAGCCCGAACGCTTTGGGGTGGTCGCGTCCTCTTGGAAGTCGTTCGGTTCGATATTCCGAACCACCCGATCGACGGATTGTCGCTCCACTACTACGACGCGCGAACGGGTCGTTGGAGCCAATATTGGTCGACCGCTTCGAACGGCCTTGACACCATTCCAAATGTTGGTTCTTTCAACGACCACGGCGTGGGTGTGCTCACCGATCATGAAACGTTTGCTGGGCGACCGATCATGAGCCGCTATCGCTGGACGCACACAGTGAACTCCGCCCGCTGGGAGCAAGCCTTCTCGCAAGACGGTGGCAAAACATGGGAAACGAATTGGACAACGGACTACGCGCGTCTGCCGTGATGCTTTGAGCGAGGTAGAAACTTCGACCGGACATCGCGACGGCCAACGTGATTTTGATTTTCTTTTCGGGGCGTGGACGGTCCATCATCGTCGGATCAAGCACCCGTTGAGCGGGTCGTCTGAATGGTATGAGTTCGACGGGACGTCGGTAGAGAGACCGATCTGGGGCGGCAGAGCGAATCTCGAGGAACAGGACCTCGACAGTCCGCTCGGATTTTTTCAAGGGCTAGCTCTTCGATTGTACGACGAAAAAGCCGCGAAATGGAGCATTTACTGGGGAACAGCGGCGGATGGGTTGACGACCATTCCGGTGGTTGGGTCGTTTACCGCTAGCGGCGTCGGCGAATTCTTCTCCCATGAGGAATATGAGAGCAAGAACATCATCGTCCGCTTTCTCTGGTCGCATGAGTCGATCGACCGATGCCGCTGGGAGCAAGCCTTTTCGGTTGACGGCGGAACGACATGGGAATCGAATTGGACCATGGATTTCAGGCGAATCGCGCGAACCGGATCCTCAAAGCGCGCTGACGAGGGCAGCGACTGCTGACTTGATCTGAGATGCCGGAGTGGCTGCATAGCCGATGACGACGCCGTTCATGGTGGGTTTACCATAGAAGTAGCTCGAGAGCGCCGGCGCGACTATGCCGCGCGCCGCCGCGCGTTTCGTGAAATCCGCGTCTCGGATGCTTTCGGGCAGATGCGCGACCAAATGGAGCCCGGTGCGCGAGTCGTCCACATGAAAATTAGAGCCAGCTAGTTCAGCCAACGCAACGCTCACTAGGTGGCGGCGCTCGTCGTACTTTTTGCGCATTTTCGTGATATGGCGACCAAGGTCCCCATTCTCCATGAATGTGGCGAGAGCGGCTTGTAGGATCGTGCTTGGGGCGCCGCCTACGACTTCTTGAGCCGCTTCAAATACATGGCACAGCGAACGAGGAACGACGATATATGCGACGCGGATCGCGGGCGAAAGCACCTTGCTGAACGTGCCTACGTAGATGACGCGCTCTGCGTCGTCGAGCCCTTGGAGTGCCGGCTGCACGTGATCGGTATAGACGAACTCGCTGTCGTAGTCGTCTTCAACGATCCATGCATCATGTCTCGCGGCCCAGTCGAGTAGCGCAAATCTGCGCTCGAGCGAAAGCACCGCTCCAGTCGGGTATTGGTGCGCCGGGGTGATATAGACGAGTTTCGCTCGTCTTCTTTGAAAAGACGCTACCTTGATTCCGCACTCGTCTACCGTAGCTGGAACGACATTCGCGCCGCTCGCTTGCAGCGTCGCGCGAATATTCGAGTAGCCTGGATCCTCGACGATCGCGGTGTCGTGCCCATTCAACATGACCTGCGCGATCAGCGAGAACGCGAACTGGGCACCGGCGGTGATTAGGACTTGACCCGGCGCGCAAACGATACCGCGCGTTTGCCTGAGTCGCCGCGCGATTGCTGCGCGCAACGGTTCGTGCCCGAGCGCGCCGGTATAGTCGAGCAATTGCGGCGTCCACGCCGCGACGTCGAAGCTACGCTTGAATTGTCTTGATGGGAAGGCGTCGAACGCAGGAACGCCCGGACGAAATGGAGCCACCCGATCCACGGTTTGGGCGAGTACGTGCGACGACAAAAAACTGAGCGCCGTTTCTGACGGCGTTATTTTGACTGTTCGCGACCTTGGTCGCGGCTTCGTCAACTTCTGAACGCCCGGCGCCACGAACGTACCGACGCCCCGCCTTGTCACCAAGTACCCTTCGGCGGTCAGTTGATCGAGTGCATCCAAGACGGTATTTCGCCCTAGGCCAAGATGCGTCTGCAGGTCTCTGCTGGAAAGCACTCGCTCCCCGGGCAAAAGAGTTCCGGAGAGAATCGCCGCGCGCAGCGCTGACTCTAATTGACGATGCAGCGGCACCGGTGATTTCCGGTCGATGAAGATGCCGCGATTAGACATAGTGGCCCCGAGGATTTGTACAAAAATGGACCTTCCCTGCTACCACCGATCTCGTTATTATGGACTCAATGCCGCAAAACGTCGTTGAGCTTCGTCAGTATACGCTTCACCCGGGTATGCGCGATACGTTGATCGATTTGTTCGACCGCGAGTTCGTCGAATCGCAAGAGGCGCTAGGGATGACGATCATCGGCCAATTTCGCGTTGCCGAAGATGCTGACCGATTCGTGTGGCTGCGAGGCTTCTCCGACATGCGGACCCGTGCGTCGGCTTTGGCGGATTTTTACGGAGGCCCGGTTTGGCAAGCGCATAAGCGTTCAGCCAACGCCACGATGGTCGATTCCGACAACGTGCTGCTCCTGCGTCCGGCTCGCCGCGACTCAGGGTTTTCTGGACTCAATCGCGATAGGCTTCCTCTCGTCGGTGCTGAGAATCCCGGACGCCAAATATCCGCGGCTTTCTTCTTCTTCGACAGTCCCAGAGAAGTCGAGTTTGGAGAGCACTTCGAGAACGAGATCAAACCAAGGCTCGCCGAAAGCGGTGCTTCGGTCCTCGCGTCCTTCGTGACGGAAAAGACACCGAACAACTACCCGCTCTTGCCGATACGAGAAGGTGCGCACGCCTTCGTCGCGTTCGCGACCTTTGAGGGTCCCTCGTCTCGGTGGCCGAGTGCGTCCGAGGTTTGGACGCTTCTCCCGACCGCGCGCTCGCGGCTCCGGTGAAAAGACGGGGTGGGTCGGCTCCGTTCGGCTGGATCGAACCGGTGGCTCTCCTACGGGCCACTCGCGAGGATCAACTCAGCGGGTCTTCACCCTATAAATTACTCCACGGATAACTAGAAAAAAGCTCCGAACCGCCACCGCGCGCCCATCGCCGAGATCACCCGCAAGCTCGGCGTTTCGAAGCGACCTTTTACAGCTGGATGGAACGCTATGGAAGTCCTACAGCCTTCAGTCAAGAGGCACTACTTTGGGATACCTCAGGAATGTGCGCCCTGCCTCCTACGGCTTCACCAACCGAAGGTTAGGAAAATATTTCGAGTAAAAGCCGTCACGCGTTATCAGTCCGCCTGCCTCGAGCGCGTGCGCCCCGATCACAAAGTCGACCAACAGTCGTCGAGGCTGATCGCCCGGATTCTTGCGGCGCCGTTCGACAAACTGCGCGAATGCCAAACCTGCGCGGATCCAGGTCTGTTGCGACAGATCCCACGACAATCCGATCTTCGTCTCGCGAAGGAGCCCGTCGACATCGCGCTGGCGCCACCCCGGGTGAGCAAGGCACTCGGCGTACACAGGAGCAGAAATCACGAGGCCGCCCCGTCGGCTCTCATTTTCCAGCGCTGACTCAGCGCGCGCAGCGGAATCCTCATCGCCCGCGACAAGATCCAACAGGATGTTGGTGTCGATCGCGCAGCTCATCTCCGGCCCCGGAGACGGCCAATGAACGCATCGGTATCGGCCGCCGTCCGCCCCTTGCCGATCCGAAACCGTCCGGTGAACTTACTGAATCGATTCTCAGGCGGGCTGGGAATCACCGTGACTTGACCCGCCGCAATCTCGAAGATTACTTCGTCCCCGCGATCGACACCTAGCGTTCTGCGGACCAGTACGGGCAGCGTTAGTTGACCTTTGCTGGTCAGCTTCGCCTTACTTCTTACAACCATGTAAGGAATATACCAGATTTAGACCAGACTTTCAAGACCTCACCAGGCTGGCAACCGAGTGAGTCGTCACTTCAATGTCTCTTCGACTAAGCTATTAATTTGATCGAGTGAGACTATATGAATGCACGAAACTCGATCCGGAAGTCGAGGTGAGTGTCCGGAAAAGGCTAGCCGTTTTGATCGAGCCCGCGGCTCGCCCGTAGCCAACAACTCGCCTGGAATCTGTCTCGGAGGCCAGCCGCGCACGAGCGAATAATTACGATTAGCTGGCTGTCTCACAAAACGCCCGCACCACAGATTGATCGTTTTATTGGGGAGAGAGTTAAGATGTCCGGCGATCCGATTCAGACGCCGTGCACTGCGAATCGACCGGAGCCGTTTCCCACGTCCCTCACTGCACTTCTTGGTATTCGCGTGCCCGTGATTCAAGCGCCGATCGGAAGCTTTTCCTGTCCTGCTCTGGCGGCCGCTGTTAGCCAAGCGGGAGGCCTTGGGACGCTGGCTTTGTCATGGGACTCGCTATCCGGTTGCAGAGAGAAGATTTCAGCAACGCAAGCAGCGACTCAGGCACCATTCGGAGTGAACCTCGTACTCGCATGGGAGCAGGCTGATCGCCTAAATGCCTGCCTAGATGCAGGAGTTAGAATTGTTTCGTTTTTCTGGGGTGATGCGTCTCGGTATATCTCTCGAACGCATAAGGCCGGTGCAAAAGCCATCGTGGCTGTCGGCAGTACCGAAGAGGCGCGGAGAGCATATAGTGCTGGAGCTGATGCCATTGTCTGCCAGGGCTTCGAGGCAGGCGGTCACGTGCGGGGGACGACTGGAAGTGTTGCTTTGATCCCAGCAGTCGTTGACGCAGTTGCGTCGATACCCGTCGTTGCGGCTGGGGGATTTGCGGACGGCCGCGGCCTGGCGGCGGCCCTTGCTCTAGGAGCGTCTGGCGTCTGGATGGGCACTCGTTTTTCCGCCAGTGCTGAGTCGTTGGCTCATCCAGAATTCAAGAAACATTTAGTCCGCGCGGGAGAGAGCGACACCGAATATCTTAGCCTCTTCGATGGCGGCTGGCCAAATGCACCTCACCGTGTCCTGCGGAGTTCCACCACGGATGCATGGAACGAAGCGGGGCGACCAAAAGCGGGGTGCCGCCCCAAAGAAGGGCAAGAAATAGGCTATACAGCGGGTGGAAAAGTGATCCTCCGCTATGACGACACGCCCCCTACTGCAGGCATGAGAGGCGATTGGGAAGCGTGTGCACTTTACGCCGGTCAGAGTGCAGGCCTAGTGAGGGATATCGAGTCAGCTGGCTCGATAGTGGATGATATCGTGCGTGAGGCACAGGAGACGATTTTGTCTCTTGCGCGGGCAACTTCTTCGCTGGGTTAGATCAAGCAAATGTCACAACTGGTTTATGTTCCACGGGGAAATTTACGGAATTTGCGATAAAACATTTTGCGTGAGCCACGTCGTGCAAGGCGCGGGCTTTCTCCAAGTTGGACCGTGAATCTATCGACACTCTTGGCTTAAGAGTGACTTTCCGGAAGGCTCCTGAACCATCAGGTGCTTCCTCCATGATTCCCTCAGCATCATCCACGTACTCGATAACTACGACACCCGCCTCAGCGCACAAATGCAGATACCATAACTCATGACAAGCTGATAGCGAAACGACCAAGAGTTCTTCCGGATTCCATCGGGCGGGGTCGCCACGAAAGCCTGGATCAGATGAGCCGAGAATCGGTTGCTTGGCGACCCCGGAAGCAATCTCGTGATCTCGTCTGTAGTTCTTATAGCCGGATGTACCTGATCCGGTGTTTCCAGTCCATCGAACAGTCACCTCATAGTGGTGAGTTCGTCCGGTCATGAAAAATCTGCTCCGCCTCGGTCCTAGGTCGCAGCCGCACGGGCAAACGACTCGAGTATCTTACCCCAGTCACCGGTGCTGTCGAAGATCGTCCACATCTCATCGCGGCGCGCCCCGTAGCGATCCAAGTGCCGATGTTCCAATTCAACACGGGTGCGGTCTTTGCCGTCGGCGATGAAGCGCACTTCGATCTCCGTCTTCAGGTTTGGATCATACTGAAAGTCGGCATTGATATCCCACGAGAGCACCAAGCGCGACTGCGGTTCCCAGGCGAGAACGCTGCCCCAGTCACACGTGCTACCATCGTCACCACGCTCGTACCAGCGGCCGCCGACGCGTGGCTCGATCACCGCGTCCACGGCGTTGGCCTTGCCGATCTTGTAATATGCCAGCGGCCACCACGAGCCCATTTGTTCGGTGAACACCCGCCAAGCAACCGACTGCGGCGCCTGAACGTGTACGACCTTCTGCACCCTGGTCTTATCTACACCTGTAGACGCCGTCTGCTCTTTCATGATTTCCTCTCTTTGACTGCTTCCCGCTCCGCCATCGCCTTGAACGAGACGAGCGCTTCATTCCAGAACCTCTCGAGCCACTTGCGCAACGCGCCTATGCCCCGAGCGTCAACTGTGTAAAGCCGACGCGTGCCCTCAGCACGATCAATCACCAGGTGTGCGGCCTTGAGTATCTTCAAATGTTGTGAGACCGCAGGTCGAGTAACATCCATCCCTTCCGCGATCTCTGCTACAGACAATGCGCCGCCGCGCAGTCGATTCAACACTGAACGTCTGGTCGCGTCCCCGAGCGCATCGAGAACCCGTTCTTGGTAAGTTTCCACTTACGGTAAGATAGCACTAACCGAGATGGGTGTCAAGTACGGACCAAACGCGGGTGAACCCAAGGGTGCGGGGCGCGACACAGCCTGGTCAGAAGTCGTTCAAAGTGAATGTACATTTTTTGCCGCAGTTTCTCGTGCCTCATGGCAGGGGCGACGCGCGAATCCCGCGCAAAATTGAAGAGATTCTCGTCGCTGCACTTCGCGATCGGCAGTCAAGAAGTCCGCGGTATTCGCTCCGGGCGTTCGCACAACGGCTCGGCGTCCATAGCGCGACCATTTCGCAAATAATTCGCGGCCAACGCTTTCTTTCCGCGAGAGGCGCTCAGGCACTCGCCCGAAAGCTAGGGTGTTCTGCGATTCAGTGCGCAGAGGTAAGTAGCGATGCACGCCAGGCGGCGCACCAGCGACGAGTGTTTCGGTTAGTGTCTCGTGGTTGCGTCGCTCCTGTGGTGCGGGGCTTGGCGCGGCGATTGCGTCTCAGCTGTGACGAGATCGACGCAGCTCTGACCCAGCTGCTGATCAGAGGTGCGGTAGTAATGAACTCGACAACCAGTTGGATTGTCGGTGAGGAGAAAATATGACGGTCCCTTTTCGCGTTGCGCACTGGCAGGCAATCGTCAAGGATCCCGCTGGGGCTGCCGCATTCTACTCGAAGTGCTTCGGATGGTCTTTTGACGACAACAACGCGTTGAACTACCGGGCCCTCAAAGAGTGCGGACTTGAGGGCGGCATTTGGCCATCGCCGACCGACGCTGCATTCATCCAGCTATTCGTCGCGGTGCCCGATGTCGATGCGACGCTGCGCCTCGCGGCGGCCAACGGCGCTACGATACTCTTCTCGAAGCAGATCCTGCCCGATGGCGACGAGATGGCGGTGATCGCTGACCCCCAAGGCATATCCTGGGGCATCATGAAGTCGCGCCCCCTCTTTTGATCATCGCTTCTCGCGCTTTTCGAGACGGCAGGATTTACTTTGCGCTGCAAAGTAACATGGTTTCGTGAAGACCTACGATCTCGCCGTGATCGGAGCCGGCCTTGCCGGTTTACACTTCGCTCAATCCGCTGCTGAGTTCGGGTGCCGGACCTTGCTCGTGGATCGCAAGGACGATGTCGGCAGGCACGTCCACACCAGCGGTATTTTTGTGCGCAAGACAATCGAGGACTTCGCGATCGGCGAAGGGTGCCTCGGGCCGTGGGTGAGGGATGTCGTGCTCCATTCGCCGCGGCGACGCGTCGTGACGCTGCAAGCGCCCGCTGGCGAATTCCGTGTCGGACGGATGGCGCGGCTCTACCGCGAAAAACTTTCGAACGCGACAGCGGGCGGAGTCGCGTGGCGCAATCGCACGCACTTCGTCACAACTGAGAGCGACGCGGCCGGGTCCATCATAACGCTTCGAAACGGAGGCCGCGAGTATCGCATTCGAGCGCACCTCGTGGTAGGGGCAGATGGGGCCTCGTCGCGCGTGGCTCAAGCCCTCGGACTCGATGAGAATCGAGAGTGGATTGTCGGCGTCGAGGATGTCTTTGAATCGGCGGCGCGATCCGTCACGCCCGTGCTTCACTGCTTCGTCGATCCTCGACTCGCTCCCGGATACATCGCTTGGGTCGTCGTCGACGGCGAAGAGGTCCACGTCGGGGTCGGCGGATATGCAAACGAGTTCGACCCTGCGCGAGCACTGAGCGAGTTCTACGCCGTCGCGGCCGATACGATCGGTGGCCTACTGGGAACGCGGATCGAACGCCGGGCCGGAAGAATCCCGGTCGGCGGCATCCTGCAGCGGATCGGCGCTAAGCGTGGATTGCTCGTCGGTGACGCGGCAGGCGCGCCGTCACCTCTAACGGCGGGCGGCCTTGACGCGTGCTACCGGTTGTCGCAATACGCGGCCGGTGTCGCTTTCAGCGCGCTTAACGGAGATCAACACGCTATCACACGCTCGTATCGAGGCGATCGTTTCAGGGCTCGCTTCATTTCGCGTCGCTGGATGCGGAAAGCCATGGCCGCAGTGCGCAATCGGAACATCATCGAGGCCGCCTTTGCCGCACTCTCAACGCCGTCGCTGCGCGGGCTCGCCTGGCACATATTCTTCAGTCGCGCATCGTTCCCGAATATCGCGCAGGACGCATCGCTATCGGATGCGCCGCGTTCGTCACTCTTCGCCTAGGGCCGCTTGGAGCTCGCGCCGATGTCTGCGGCTCACACGATGCTCCGAACCGTCGCGCAGTCGCACGTCGTACTCGCCTGCGTCGTTCAACGCCAAAGCGCGTACCCGCTCGATGTTCACGATGGTCGAGCGATGGACGCGGCGAAACGAATGTGCGTGCAGATCCTTTTCTAGGTCGGCCATGCTGCGCCGTATAAGGTGCGTCTTTCCGCCGGCATGCAGGCGCGAGTAGTAATCGGACGCTTCGATCCAATCGATCTCCGCGATGTTCACGAAGGTAACGCCGCCGATGCTCTTGATCGCGAGCCGCTCCGCCGGGCGCGGCGCCGCGCGGTGTGCCGCAATCCGTTGCTTGGCTCGTGCGAGCGCGACCGTGAAGCGCGCGGAGTCGAATGGTTTAAGCACGTAGTCGAGTGCGCCGACTTCAAAGGCTTGGATCGCATACTTGTCATAAGCGGTCACGAACACGATCGCCGGCGGCGCCTCCGCTCCGAGCATTTCGAGGACATCGAAACCGCCGCACTCGGGCATTTCGACGTCGAGAAAGACAAGGTCGGGATGCAGCTGCCGGATTTCTGCCAACGCCTCGTCGCCTGAGCTGCACTCGCCCGCCAGAGACAGATCTGGATCGCGACTCAGTTCTGCCACGACGCTGGCGCGTGATAGCGGTTCGTCGTCGACGACTAGGGCGCGAATCATGGCCTTGCTCACGCCAGTACTTCGGCAAGGCCGATCCAGTGCAGTGGAATGCGAATCGCCACCTCGACGCCGCCGCCGGTACGATTGCGGATGTCGAAACTCGAGGCATCGCCGTAGAGGCTGCGAAGACGCCGGCAGACGTTGGCGATGCCGATGTTGTGTTGGCCTTCGCTCCAATCGTCCGGCAGACTCGGGCCGTCATTCGCGATGTAAAGGTTGAGCGTCTCGCCGGCGGCAGAGGCAGCGAGGCGCACGGCACCGCCCTCCTTGCGTTTAGCGATCCCGTGCTTGATGGCGTTTTCCACCAGCGGTTGCAAGATCAGATTGGGAACTGCAGCGTTCTGCAGTCCATCTTGCACGTGGATGTCGAGTTGCAAACGGTTGGCGAAGCGTGTCCGCTGGATCGTCAGGTACTGCTGGGCGAACTCGACCTCATCGGCCAACGGCACCTCTTGCCGATTTGCGTCCGAGAGCGTTCGCCGCAGGAAATCGCTCAGTTGAATAATCGTCTGCACCGCCGATGCGGCGCGCCCTTCGCGAATCAGTCCTACTACCGCGTTGAGCGTGTTGAAGAGAAAGTGTGGTTCGATTTGACCGCGCAACGCGAGGAGTTGTGCCTCTGTGAGCTGCTTGTTCAGCTGAGCGACCTCCGTTTCACGCGCAGAGATCCGAGCGCGCGATTCGATCAGCCAATGGCTCAGAAGTACGCATCCATACAGCACTAGCGTCGCCATCAAGTTTTCGTAGAAATCTGTGGGCCATTGAGGAGTCCAGTGAGGGAATTGCGGTGCGTATGGTTGGAAGCGCAGGGTCAATTGGTAAGACCACGCGGTATAGGCAAGTCCGATTCCAAGCGCGGCAAGAGCGTGAACGCTCCACGCGACTGCGGGCATTGCGCTGCGTAAACGGTCGGCAAGCCACACGATCAACAGCGAGCCGACCGCCCAGGGCAGCCAAGACAAGACCTCGATCGCGAACAGCGTCCCCCAGTTGTGCTGCATGCCTTCGGCATGCATGTAGCCTACGGTCCTTGCCGCATCGGCGAGCGCAAACGCAAGCCAAGCGATGGGAATCCACAGCTTGGGGACGACCTTGAAACGAGCGTCTCGCGTTAGCATCTGAGGGTGTTATCTTATCTGCCGGCGGCGCCAATGGAAAGTGTCGTGCGGCCAACGCCCATGACCGTGCAGCGAACGGTCTCGCCGCGGCGCGTGCGCGATGCGAGAATAGAAATGGTGACCGCTTGCTTCCGCACATACGTCGCATTCGAGGCCATAGGAATCTAGAACTGCTTTAGGAGGCCCCATGAAGAACGTCACATCTCTAGCTCTTGCCTCGTCGCTCGCGTTGTGCGCTGCCGCGTATGGCCAGGCTTCGCAGGCCGATCCGTATCCCACGATGGCGCCGATCGCGAAGTATTTGATGCCGAGCGCTGCCGCCGAAATCGCCTTGGCTCGCACTGGCGCACCGCCGTCGATCTCGGCCGATGCCGAAATCCTCGTGCTGACCGCCACCGGTTTCGTCGTTGCAGACAAGGGCAGTAACGGCTGGGTCTGTCTTGTCGGACGCTCGTGGACGGCGGGTCTCGATGATCCCGAGTTCTGGAACCCGCGCGGTCTCGGGCCAGGGTGCCTCAATCCCCCGGCGGTGCAAAGCGTACTTCCACAGTACCTCGCGCGGACGCAGTGGGCCATCGCGGGTGCTACGCGCGAAGAGATCGCCGCGAGGGCGAAGGCCGCCTACGCCGACCACCAATTCACCGACCCCGCTCCCGGTTCGTTTGCGCTGATGATGTCGAAAGATGGCTACCTACTCGGTGCCGACGGGCCGTGGCATCCTCACGTCATGCCATTTGTCGCGTACGATCAGATGAATACGTGGGCCGCGGGATTCAAGGGGTCGCCGATCCTCGGTCCTTCGAGTATCATGTATTATCGCAAGTACGAACCCGTGACACTCGCTATTCCGGTGACCTATTGGTCCGACGGAACGGCGGGGCCGCCGATCAAGTGACGAGCGCATGAATCGCTCGACCTTTACCGCGCTCGTTGGCGGCGTCGCCGGAATGCTGGCAACGAAAGCGTACGCCGCCGACTCGGCGGGGTCGCAAGCGACGCCGCCCGATGCGCAGCGCGTCGCGATGGTCATCTATCCAGGAATGACCGCGCTCGACTTGATCGCGCCGCAACTGATCTTCGCGGCGCTCGGGAACACCGACGTCCAGCTCGTATGGAAAGATCGCAAGACGGTGCTCAGCGACACGGGCGTGCCGATCGTGCCGACAGCGGCGTTTGACGAGGTCGCGAGCGGCTTGACCGTGTTGTTCGTTCCCGGGGGCGGAGGACGAGACGTATATCCCTTGATGAACGACTCGAAGGTCGTCGGCTTCCTGCAACGCGTCGGCCCGAGTGCGGATTACGTCACGAGCGTTTGTACCGGCGCGCTCTTCCTCGGTGCGGCTGGCCTGCTACGCGGATATCGCGCAACAACGCATTGGGTCGTTCACGACTTGCTCGCAACGCTTGGCGCAACGCCGGTTTCCGAACGCGTCGTCGTCGATCGCAATCGAATAACCGGCGCCGGCGTAACCGCTGGCCTAGACTTCGGTCTGAGGATGGCCGCAAAGCTGCGCGGTGATGACTACGCTCGTTTGCTCCAACTGATGTTCGAATACGATCCGCAACCGCCGTTCCATAGCGGGTCCGAGGGGAAAGCCGGTTCGAAGGTCGATCGTGAGGCCCGGGCGGCCTACGCGCCGCTCGTCGCATCGGCAAAACAGAATGCCGCCATCGCCCGCGAGCGCCTCGCTCTCTAATCGCGCCGGGCACATGGAGAATCGGCAGTGGCTGCGCGCGGGTGGAACGAGCGAGATGCAGTTCAGTCCACGTGCCACGAGTAAGGGGCGCGCGTGGAACGGATTCGAATGCGCGATCTATGACACGTCCGGCGGTCTCATCGAGAATCCGGTTGCGAAATCGTACAACGTCAGCATGCATATCGGCGCACCCTTGGTCGCGACGTGCCGCTGCGACGGTTCGATCAACAATCGTTTGCAGATTCCGGGCGACATCGACATCGTACCGTTCGGCTGCGCGGCCGCGTGGGAGGACGACGGACCGAGCACGGTGCTGAGCATGCATCTCGCACCCGTACTCGTACGATCGGTCGCAGAATCGATGCGCCTGAATCCCGATCGAGTCCGCATCGAACCACAGCTGCAAGTAAAGGATCCCCTCCTCAAGCATCTCGGTTGGACGGTCAAAGCCGAATTGGAAGCAGCCGATCCTTGCGGACCGCTTTACGCCGAAAGTCTCGGCACCGCGCTCGCCGTTCATTTGCTGCGCCGCTATGCGCTCACGCTGGAGCCGCCGATCAACCGCGGTTTGCCGAAGCGGCAGCTCAACCGCATACTCGAGTTCATCCAGGAGCACTTGAACGCCAGCCTATCACTAACCGAACTTTCAGGCGTTCTGGGCATTAGCGCATCGCATCTCAAGACGCAATTCAAGCAGAGCATGGGACTGCCTGTGCATCAGTACATCATCCGGCGCCGCGTCGACTTCGCAGTGGAACTCTTGTCCGGCGGCAAACGCCCGCTCAGCGACGTAGCGTTCCAGGCTGGATTCGCCGACCAGAGCCACATGGCGCGCTGTATGCGCCGAGTCATCGGGATAACTCCCTCGGGCATCACTTCACATTTCGGAGGTCGTTGATGGAATGGCGTATTCGCACGAGCACGTTTGCGGGCTTGATAATGGCATTGTTGCTACCCGCGCTGGCGCTTTTATCGGTTGCCAGCGCCGCAACATCTGACGGTTCACAGGCTTCCGATCCGACTCGGCAGCTCGGAATTTGGGAAGGCCGATGGACCTATACCGAACACGACTACGAAACGCCATACAGCCAAGCCCACACGAGCGATGGCACCGCCGACTGCGATTGGACGCCGAACCGGGGCTTTATGATGTGCGATTTTCTCAATCGCAACCCGGGTGCGGGAACTCCAGTCAACGACGTGGCGATATTTTGCTACAGCCCCGCCGCAAGAACCTACATGCGTCTGCAAGTCTTCAGAGACGCTAAGCCGTTCTTGGCACAAATAACGGTAAAAGGGAACACGTGGGTTACGTCAGTCGATTTTCCCGATAAGAGAGGAACGATCATATATCGAGACGTCTATGTGTTTTCGTCCGACGACAAACAAAGAATCACCACTGCCCAAATCTCCGCGGATAAGGGTCGGACGTGGGTCACGGTATCGCGGTTCACAGCCGTGAAGGTCAGTACGTAATCGGTTAAGGACTCCGCGAGTGAAAAACGTCATGCAGTCAAAGCCCGGAACCGTGCAGGGAAAGGCCTCGCCGCGCTTGGGTACGCGATGCGAGACTAGGAGTCATGACGACATGTTTGCGCGCGTCGCTCGCCGCGTCGATGCTCATCGCTCTTTCGTGCGTCCCTCTTCTCTCGCTCGCTGACGCCGGCGGCGAATCCGGTGCCGCTCCAACGCTGACGGTGCCGCTGCTCCCGGCGGCGCCCCCGCTCGATGCGACGCTTGACGGTTCTTGGAGTGCGGCAGCGGTCGTGCACCTCACGTACGAGGCGACGTATCACAGGCCCGCGCCAGAGGACACCACCATTCGCATCGGGAGGTATGGCAGCGCACTGTACGTCGCCTTCGAAGCCCAGCAGCGCGAGCCTATGGTCGCATCGCAAGTAACTGACGGCCCCGGCGTACTCACCGGCGACGCTGTCATGGTTCATATCTGGCCCAACGGCTTGAACGGCTTTGCCTATTGGTACGCGACGAATCCCTTTGGTGCTCGCGATCAGTTTTCGAGCGAGAACTCCGGCTACGCGCCGCCGTGGCTGGCGTTCGGTCACCGCACGATCCACGGCTACGTCGCGATCCTGAAGATTCCGTTGAGCGCGATGCACGTGCAAAAGAATGCCACGTGGCGCATGCAGTTCCATCGCATGGTCGTCGCTTCCAGCAGCAACTACGTATGGGAGCTCGCTTCCGAGCAGGCCAGCTTTGTCGACGCACGCTACGCCGGACACGTTGTCGGTCTCGATGAAACGCAAGCGACGGCACTGCATCCGCGACTGCAACTGTACGGCCTGGGCGAGGTCGCGTCGTCTGCGGTGGGCGGCTCCACGTCGCATGTCGGCGCTGATTTCTCGCTCCCCGTAACCGCAACGGCGTCGCTCTTCGGCACGCTGCATCCGGATTTCTCGAACGTCGAAATCGACCAGCAGTCGATCTCGCCGACCGAATTCGCGCGACGCTTCTCTGAGGTCCGCCCCTTCTTTGCGCAAGCCGCCTCGAATTTCGGACAGCAAGCAAGCGTGAACGCGCCGATGAGCGTGCTCTATACGCCGACGATTCCTACGTTCAGCGACGGCTTCGGCGCCGAAGGACGCCAAGGCACCATATCGTTCGGCATCTTCAACGCGCATGGCGACGGCCGCGACGACGACGCGCTCGCGCTCTTCGCGAGCGATCCGCACCAGGAATTGACCGTCGGCGCGCAGCGAGTCGGTGTCGACACGACCTCAACGGATGCGTCCGGCTTCCGCGATCTCGTCGACGAGGAGAGCATCGCTCTCTTCAACCCTCACGGCCATCTGACGTCGTTTGCGAATATCGCGTCGGAGAAGGGTACCTCGGTGACCGCGCCGGGCGATGCCGAGTATTCTGACGTCGGCGAGAATTTCCAGACGTCAACGGCGCAGGTGGCCGTAGCACTTCAGAAGATGGGACCGCAGTTCGCACCCGCAGACGGCTATTCCAATCAGCCGCCGGGCGAGCCGGGCATCGCCGGCTTCACGAGCTTTGCGAGCAAGCAGATCAACTTCTCGCAGACGGCGCGCGTGCTCGACGTTGCTTTCTCGGTCAACGCCGATCGCTACCACTCACCCGACGGCAACGTGAATCAATCCGATTTTGCGGATAGTGCGCGCGTCGATTTCAAGGATTTGATCACGCTGATGGGGATGCAAGGCGTCTCGTCGCTGCAGACGTGCGTTCCTCTGTCGCCGTCTACTTGCTCTCAGGAATTCTTGCCCTACAACAACGGCGGCTACATGGCGCAATATGCGGCGAACACTTCACACCCGTCCACGATAATGTATTTGACGGGAGAATATTTTCACGGCCGCCTGGACTCGTGGACGAGGTCGTTCGCGCTTCCGCTCGCCCAGCGCGCGACACTGGTCTTGGAAGCGGACGACACAACGTACGTGTCGGCGCTCGCCGGTGAACCGGACACAAAGCAGTGGCTCGACCGCGCGAGCCTCAACTTTCAGTTCAACCGATCGCTCTCCGTGGATCTCGGCGCGCGCCGAATCCTTGGGACCACGCAGCCCTATGCATTTGCACCGCTCGGGCTGACGAGCGCCTTCACGGCGTCGGTCTGCCGAGGAAACGTCAACGTCTTCTATCCGATCACCGCGGGATGTACTGCCAGCGATGATGCGACGAACCTCTCCGCAGCCTTCCATTTCTTTCGCGGCCAGAACGAGCTGTATGTGGTCTACGGAAACCCGAGCCGGTTATCGACGGTCCCCGCACTGTACGTCAAATTCATTCGATACATCGGTGCCGGAAAAGGCTCCTAGTGATCCAGGGTCAGCCAGCGGTGAAGATCGACCGTCCAAACGGCGCGGCGAGAGGAATAGTATAACTTCTCCGCGTCGGTTGAGAGACGGGCTTCCACCGCGTCGCCCGCAGGGTCGATCGCGGCTCCCATATCGCGCGGTACTGTCCACCCCGAGCCTTGGCGGAACGAAATGAACAGCGCGCTTTTATCCGAGGGCGCTGGCGGCCGCGTCGATGTAAAAATCACGAATGAGCCGTCGGGAGCAATAGTCGGATCGAAGTCCGCGTACCGCATGTCGCTGAACGGTGCAAGCGAACTGCTTGCGTAGACGCCGTGCTCACGTCGTGCGGTGAAGAGGTGGAACCGCCCGCCGGGCCCGGATGCGCGCATGAAGTAGAGCGTTCCATGCGCGTCGATGGCTGGGCTGAATGTTGAGGTATTCGCGTTGACGCCGTCCGGCAAACGCACCGGAGCTCCCCATCCGCTTCGCGTTGGTTTCACGATCCAAAGGTTCCCGCCCCGCGCGTGACTGTAGCTGCCGTTGTAGTACGCGTCTAGCGGCTTTCCGCTTGCGTCTCCCGGGCGGTTAGAGGAAAAGATCATGGTGTCGCCATCCGGCGAGAGCACTTCTTCTAGATCGCGCCACCGGCCTGAGAACGGGACCGTGAGGGGTGGCGACCAAGACTCGCCGCTTCTCTGCGAGACGACGATCGCGTAGCTCGTTCGACCAGCGACCCGCGTTAAGTACAGAGTGCCGCCGTCTTGGGTAAATGCAGCGTCCATCACGCGCGTGCCGTGCGGAAGTGCGAACGGAGCAAAGCGTTTCGGGGCCGCAGGCTGCGCCGCCGCGAGCAGCGCGATGCAAGACGCCGCAGCGAGCCATCGGAAAAGCACGTTACCCCTTATCGTGTGGGCGAGCGGCCGAGACTTCTGGCCAATCGGTCGACTAAGTTCACATCGTTGCGGGCGACCCATCGGACCAGGTCCCGACGGGGACGAAAAAGAGCGCCCACGGTTGGGGCCAGATAAGGTGGCTGCTGTCGAAGACTACCGGAGAACCGACTCGATTGGCACCCCAGCTTTCACCTGAGTTGGCGCCGAGCGGTTCGGGAGTGTAGATCATGATGTGCGAGTGCCATGCTTTGACATGATCGTCGATGTACGAATCCTTCGCCATCATATATGCCATCGAGCCGTTCTCCGGCACTGACAGCTGCTTATTGGCGATGGCCGCCGTCAAGCTCGCGCGTATCTGAGCTTCGGTCGCGCCGGCCAGCGCCATCTTGGTCTCAAAGACGGTGTAGGGAAGAACGGTACGCGAAGCTTGCGGATTGAAACAAATCGGCGTACGGACTCTCGGGTTCCAGAAATTGTCGTCATCGAAGGCCTTTGTCCACGAGCGCTCCACCTCACACGTGAAACCGTTCGTGCCTTGTACGGCGGTTTCGTAGCCGTGCGCGGTAAGCACCCAGACGGTGGCCTTACCCGAGATCGCCTTAGGGGCGGCTGTGCGAGCGAAGTCGATTTCACCTTGACGATCCGCCATGAGGTATTTGTTGACGGGGGCCATCGTCGGATAGAGTGTCGATTGTGCGGCTCGAGCTGGACTCGGGATTGCGGTGCTGAGAATTGCGAGCATCGCAAGCGCACCCAACATCGGAACTCCTGAGAGCGGTTTCATGATAGAGCCTTTCCACGGATGGCGTACGTTGCGGAACGGCGTCTTTGTAATCGACGCTGATGGCGGCGGCGATGGACGCAAACGACGTGATGCGGCGTCGGTTTGAACTGTTTCCTTAGTTCACCTTTAGGTGACGACGCGCTGCCGAAATAGTTGGCCTTTTGTGTTATGGTCTGTCCGAAGATACATTCAGATGAGTTCGGCGATGCGCGACGCGGCGCGCGCCGCGCCATCGGTCTCGACCGCAAGGTAGTCGATAGGCCTTCTGAGCTCGCTTGCGATCGCGTGTGCGATGGTCTCAGGCGTTGATGTCTCGTAGTCCATGCAGCGGCCGGCGCGGTAGCGCTCGAGACGGTGACGCACGTGGAAGTTCTGTTCGAAATGATGTCGTAGCGGAAAGTATAGGAATGGGCGGCGATTCGCTGTGAGCTCCATCGTGGTCGAAAGGCCGCCCTGCACGACCGCTATGTCGCACGCCGCCAGATGGCGATACAGTTCGTGCACGTACGCGCGAATCTCTAGGCCCTCGGCCGACGGGAGCGTCGCGGGATCGATCCGCGGCCCGGCGACTGCGATCATGCGCAGACTCGGCACGAGGCCCTTGGCAGCGGCATACGACTCGATGACGCGCTTCAAAAGATGCGCGCCGACCCCCGAGCCGCCGACCGTGACGATGCAAACGGTTTCGTCTGGTTTGTAGCCGAGCTCTGCGCGCAGCGCGGCGCGGTCGGAAAACACGGCGGGATCGAAGCCCGTGATGTATCCGCTGAAATCGAAATGCTGCGTTGTCCAGTCTCTGACGAGCGGAAGTTCGGCGCCAAGACGGTCCGGCACGACGTCGTCGGGATTGCCGACGAAGATCGAGCGGTCGCGAAGACGCGGATAGCGCGCGATATGTTCGACCATCTCGGCGTTGTAGTCTGCGGCGAGAAACGATTCGCGCTTCCCGCCGTCTGGCATCGGAAGCCAGCCGACGAAATCCGTCATCCATACGAACGGGGCGCGCTTCTCTTCCGGATTCTCGTGGAGAAAGTGGTCAAGCTCCCATGCTTCATCGCCGATCCAGAGATCGTACGGGTCGTCACGCACGATGTCGTGGAAGACCATGAAGTTGTTGACGAGTATCTCGTCCATCGTCCGCATGGCTTGGAACGCGTGCAGATCGTGTTCCGCCGATTCGCCTTCGATATGCTTGCTTTCACTGGCGAGCAGCCGGCTTGCAGGGTGAATCCGCTCGCCGCTTCTCTCCAAGACGGCCGTGACCGGGTTCTGGGCGAGCCAATCAATCTCAAGATCGGGATGCAGACGGCGCAGCTCGCGGGCAATCGCGATGTCGCGCTGCGTGTGGCCGAGACCTATCGGCGATGAAACAAAGAGCGCGCGACGCCGGCGCGATCGGGCTGAGGACCAGCGGCGCGGTTCGGGCGCTATGCCGTTGCCGAAAACCCGATCCGCAAAATCTCGCAGCAGCAGATTGACCTTCACCGGTTGCCGGCCCCACAACAGGTGGCCGCTTCCCTCGAAGATCACGAGCTCAGCTCCTGTGGCTTTTGCCACGGCGACGCCGCGCGTGGGCGAGACCAAGCGGTCGTGCTCGCCGTGCATGACGAGTACGGGGCACTCGACCTTTCGATAGATCTCGGCCAACTCCGGATCAGACGCGTTGAGCGTGCCGAGGTACTCCGGCGCGTCGACCGTGGCGATCAGCGTCTGCGGCGTGGTCTGTAGTCCCCACGCGACGCTGTCTTCCCACTGTTTGGTCGAATGCGGCTCGGGCAGAGCTTCATTGAAGAAAAACTCGAGATAGTCGCGGAAGTGCTCCGGCCAATAGTGGCGATTCTCTTTTTCCCAACCCTCGTACGTGGTGCACACGTCGTCGAACGAGCTCGTCTCACGATCAGGCATCGTCTCGCCGTACGGCGAGACCGGCGCGAAAAAGACGAGGCCGCGCGCGCGTAACGGATGTTCGCCCGCGAGCAACGTCGCGGTCCAAGCTTCGGTGCAGATGCCGACGATCACCGCGCTCTCCGTGCCGGTCGCGTCCATAACGGCGATGGCATCTGCAACGCGCTTCCAGTCTGTGTATTGTGCCGGATCGGCCGATCGATCGGATTTGCCATTGCCGACGGGGTCGAACGTGACGACGCGAAAATGCCGCGCGAGATGCGGCACCTGAAGCTTCCACGCCCGCGAATGGCCGATGGCCCAGGGCGGCAGCAAGAGAACGGTGTTCGGTCCGTCACCGAACACTTCGAAAAAGATCTTCAGGCCATCGCGCTCGGCGAATCCGTCGCGATCCGGTACGCGGGCTCTCATGTTTTTCGCTTTCTCTTTTGTGCTTCGAGTTTTTGAAGCCATTCATCGATGGCCTTTAGTAAGGCAGAATGGCCCGTGCGAATGCCGGAAAGCATGCGCAAGTGCATGCCGAGGTTGAACGTGGCGACCAGCGCCACGATCGCCTCCAACGGATACTTGCTGCGATCGAGTCCATACTCGTCGATCGCCTTGTCGAACGCTTCGGTCACGACTTGAAACCAAGCCGCGTCCACTTTGGCGACGCGCTTGCGCATTTCCGCATCGTTCCAAGCCATGGCCTGCAATTCGTACCAGACTTTTGCGTAGCCGTCGGCTGAATCTTCATCGAGGTAGCGCATCGCGGCGCGCCACTTTTCGATGAACGGTCTCTCTTCGGCGTACATCTCGCGCTGCCGTTTGATCAGGCGATCGGTGTGACGCTCGAGCACTTGAAGCAATAGCTCCGGCATCGATCCAAAATAGTAGTGCACGAGCCCATGATTGAGGCCGGCTTCTTCTGCGAGCTTACGGGTCGTTATATCCGCATAGCCGACGCTGATGAGCAGGCGCTCCGCCGCATCGAGGAACGCTTGTTCGGCTTCTTCCCGTGCCGGCGTGATGCCGAGACGCGCGCGAGATCGAACTTTAATGCTATGAACCTCCGTGCGAATATATCGCGATTCGGACCCTAAAGCCCCGGCACTGACCCAGGCGCTAACAGCGCGATGATGGCAAGAACGCCAAGGCCTGCGCCGATCGGCACTACGAAGCGCTCTCCTCGGGGCGCAGCCTTTTCAACGAGCATGATCAGCGCGAGCACACCCATCCACGCGAGGTGCGCGACTCCCGCGGCGAACATCACGAGCATCAGCGCCCAACAGCAACCTAGACAGAAGAGCGCGTGACCAAGACCCAGACGCAGACCGTTCCGTGCGCCGCGTTGATAGTGCGACATCAAATACAGGCCCGGGTGACGGCATGCCTTCAGACAGGCGTCTTTGAGCGGCGTGAGTTGGTAGACAGCGGCAAGTGCAAGCGTGGCCGCTGCGACGATCTGCGCATGCGCCGCGAGCCACGGCCATGCGTCCACGAGTCGGTGGACCTGCATATCGCCGGCGAACGCGGCGAGCGCGAAGGCTGTCCACACGCCGAAATACGCCGTGAGGAAGAGCGCGAGCGCGCGCGGGAATTCCGGCGCGTTGCTCGCAGCGATCTTGTACATCCTTATGAATGGCAAGGACGACGGCAGCATCATGGCCGCCGTCATCACTTGCCACGAGCAGAGCACGAGCAGGGCGGACAGCCAGAATGGCCGGCCGCTTTCGTACAAGGCGTGGTGGTGGAACTGGGCGGCGGCGCCGCTCAGCTCCGCCCACGCGCTCACGACCCAGGCAGCCGCGATGCACGCCGTTATGATGCCTATCGTTCCGACGAACGATGCCGGCCTTACTCGCCGCTCCGCGATCGCCGCCACGGTTATGCTTCCATCCTGAAGTCACCCTGAATCGCGTTGCGATCTTTGAACGTCCACACCATGCCGTGTTCGGGGATGTTGACGACGTGTTCGCTCGCCTTCGACACGTACGCCGGCGCACCGGCTATCGTGCTGAAGATGCTGTCGCGCAGGGTCGTCGCTGTTCCGTACGCGCTTTTGTATGGCGCCATCGTCGCGCGCACTTTGTCGCCGACGGAGATCGTGCCCTCACCGCCGGTCAGCTTGTGCTGGATCGGCGCGTCGTACGTGGCAAGATCCTCGCCGATGAGTCCGTTCAGATCCGCAAGTGGACCGCCGAGGCGGCCGTGCCATGCGTCGAGTATCGCCTTGCGCTGTTCGGGCGTGGCCTTGCCATCGACATACGTGACCCGCTTCCAACTCTTGGGCACGAGCACGTTGCCGGGGATCTTGACGACCTGCACGTACGTGAGTCCGCTGACATCGATGCCGTCGATTTCGCCTTTGTCGATGTGATACGCGTTGAACGCATCGCACGAACCGCCGTCCGGATCTTCGCCGATCCAGCAGCGGCATAATGTCTTGCACGAACACGCTTCGAGCAGCGTGCCGGTGAGGACGTAGGCCTTACCGGTCGCCTTGGCTCGACCTTGAGACTGAATTGCCATGAGAGTCCGTACTCCTTCGTCTTGGTTATGAGGGGACCGGAAGGCGTTGAGTCCGACCTAGTTAGTCATACGCCTTGGTCAAATGACTAAATATCACATTTACCGGCCGGTTGTCAAGTGGTACTTCCAGGCGCAAATCCGACTAAATCCTTAGGTCTGCAATGGGACGTCACGCCCCTGCCGACATCGTGCCATGCCGATGAGCGTCGCGCGCGCTGACGAACGTGCTGCGACTCGAAAACGGCGGCGCAGCGATCCAAGCAGTCGACGGCTTTTCACCAGGTTACGATCTCCTCATGTCCTTGGACTGCTCGGGCAATCTGACCGTGAAGGGAACGACCGTGTCGGGCGGCACCATGGTAGTCGCAGCGAAGTCTGCCGGCGGACCAGACGTCGCGGCATATCCGTCGCGCCAAACAGTTCCGACGATAGAAGATTTCGGCGAAGCGCGGCTCTTGAACGGCAGCGTGCACGTGGGCATCAATCCCGACTTTGCGCGCACGATCGAACCGTCCGCCGACTACCTCGTCTTCATCACGCCTGAGGGCGACTGTCGCGGTCTGTTCGTCTAGAACCGCTCGCACGGCGGATTCGACGTGCGCGAAAGTCAAGGCGGGAGTTCCACGCTGGCATTTGCATATCGGATCATCGCCCGTCCGCTCGGCTCGACCGATGGGCGGCTCCCGACGCTCGCCTCAGTGCGCAACCGCGAGGCAGCGACGCAGCGACGCGGGAATCCGAACGTCCCCGAACTGCTCCAACTGCTCGGCGTACACTCACCAGCCGCGCCGCAGACGACGCCGAAATAAGGTGCAAAATCGAATCCGGCGCGGCGGTCATCGCGCCGGATTCGATCGGCCGCTTCGACTAGAGAGCTGGATATCGATATCCGACATCAGGCGGTCCCAATGGGCGAGCAATGACGCCCGAAACGGCGGGCGTGCCGCGGAAGGTAGCAGCCAGCCGACACTCTCGGCTGTCGCGCGCGAAACCGAATGGCCGAGGCGCATGACCTGATCGCGCGTGAGTTTCGAAGCGAGAAACGCCCGTGCGGCAGCGCGGACGACAGTTGGGTTACGCTTGGGCGCGGGAGATCGCCCGATCGCGCGGGCGAGCGCATCATGTGAGAGCGTGATGACTGCGACACGCGCGTCACTCGAGAGTTGCGCGAACAGCGCGGAGAATCTATCCTCGTAGAAGCGCTGTAGCGCTCCCATGAAATCGTCGTCCAGCGCGAGAGGACCTATATCGCGCGCGAGTGCGCCGGGAACGACGAACAAATCGAAGAGGAGCGTGCGATCGTTCATCCGCGCGCCTTCAGCCCAAGCTCGCAACCACTGCGGCTTGGCTCGGTCCGCGTCGCCCGATTTGTCCAGCGCGGCTGCTACGGTTGCGCGGGCGAACAACGTCGCAATCGTGGCATCGGTAGACTCGCCTCGTCTCAGCGCGGACTCGGCGAGCGTTAAAGCGCGCACCGGATCGCCTCCGAGCGCTTTTCGCGCGTCGATCGCATCGAGCTCGACGAGCGTCCACGACGCAGCATGTCGAGCCATCAGCGCGCGCGGCGGCAGCCAGTCTACACCGAGCAACAATGCACAGCGGGCACCGAACGCAGCCGCGCGCAGCGCGTAGGCCGCGTCAAACGCGGCGATCGTGGAGGACACCGCGGTGAAGAGCGCTCGCGCATCTTCCAAATCTCCTTTTACTGCCGACAACGATGCACTCGCAAACGCGGCGCGCGAGAGCACATCGAGATCGCGATTCTCGACGGCGTAGCGTTCCGCGTCGGCGATCGCGATCGCGGCTGCGTTCAACTCGCCGGCCGAACACGCGGCTTCAGCTGCTGCCAACTGCGAGAGCGCCAACAATCGGGAGTCCCCCGCCGCGAGGCCGCGCATGCTCTCGATCAATTCCGCTTCGCGGTCCATCAACCCGCGACGCCGAAGCGCGCGGCGGTCGAGTTCGGCGATCTCGAAGGCGACGGCGTCGGACGGCCCGTCGCGTGCGGCGGGCAACGCTGCGCGGATCGAGTCCGCGAGAGCTTCCGACTCTGCGCGAGATCCCATAGACAGAAGCCGCCGGGCCATCGTCGCAAGCGCGAGCAAGCGCCATGCTCCGTCACACTTGTCGATGTACGCTTTTGCGTCCACGCCGGCCCAAATAGCGGCGCGCGCGATCTCAAACGCTATCTTCCCGGTCGGTGAGGGCGTGGCACGGACGTAGAGATCCAGGGCCGCTCGCGGGTCGAACTCGGCCACCATCGAAGCTAGAAGCAGCTGTTTGCGCGACGCATCGTCCGGCTGGCGCAAGTTGCGGCCGACCGCGTGAGCGACCGCCTCGACCGCGTCGTTTCGGTAGCGAAAGAACTGGCGGACCGACAGGCCGAGCGACGACGCGACGGCGGCCGTTTTGTCACCGCCGATATCGCAGCGTTGGACGATATCCCGCAGCAAGCGCCCATTTGCAGTCTCTGCGTCGAACGCCGATGCTATCGTCTTCAACACGGCTTCGCGCGAGTTACCGGTGCGAAGCGATTCGCGAAGCATGATCGCAAGCGGCTCGCGATCGAGCGCGTTTGGGCGTCGTACGAGTCTGAGAAGCCGCCGGATCTCGTGGTGATTTGCTACCATACCCTGATTCGGCGACTTCGGCTTGGCGCCGGCATGCGCCTCGGCTGTGGGATTAGCCTCATCTTAATGGGAACTAGAATCGCCGTGTCGACCGACTTTCGAGATGGGAAGACGTTTCCACGCCGCGGCCGCGAGGCTCTCGGCGATTTCCTGTGGCTGGCTCGCGTCTTCGACAAGGCGCGCGCGAAAGCCAATAACACACAGGATGGATACATCTACCCGTGCCCAATGGACCGCGCGATGATGTGGCGCTGGGGCATTCGGCCGACCGATTTCACGAGCGCCGTCGCCGAGTGTTCGAGCGACGACCGGATCCTCGCATGGGTTGCTGCGCGCGTGTCACCGGAGCAAATACAACTAGCCAACTCGTGGCTGCTGACCCAAGAAAATTCGCTGGATCGACACGATGCAGAGGAAGGCGTGCCGGGCGCGGTCGCATCCGGGCCGCGGCGAGAGATCATTCTAGGTATTTTCGTCGCCGCGATCGCGATTCTCGTGGCCTTGATTTCTCGCTACTTGCACATCCCATCTGGCTAGCTTACTATCTGAAGGGGCCAATTTCTGAAGGGCCGATTCTATATCGGCCCAAATTTTAAAGGTCGCGAAACCTGGGCCGACATAAAGTCGGCCCCTTCAAGGCGCCCCTTCAAGTCGGTACTAAACATGGAGGATGTCATGAGAAAGAGACTGCTCACGCTTGTCGCGGTGGCGAGCTTTTTACTTGCTCTGTCTGTGACGGTCGTCGCCGCAGCTGATGTCTTCGGCGACATCGGACCAAAGGCGGACGTCGCGGCGCTAAAAGCGACGCGACTCCACAAACCGACGCCCGCCACGGAGGTAGACGGCGTGCACGTCGCCGGCGACTTCGGATACGTCGCGTGGGGCGGCGGTGATGCGAGCGGCTACACGGTGTACAAGCGCGTCGCAGGCGAGACGTGGAAGACGATCGACAGCGGAGGCGGCGTGGAATTGATCACCGCGATGGTGCATGCCGGAGTGCCGAGAGCGACCGCGATTAAATTATGCTCCGGATGGCCGAAAGACGACACGCCCTGCCAGGACGAGAACGGACACCCGGTGCGCTAGCGGTAAGGCGATAGCTCGGCCTCAGCAGCCTCCCTCGCCCTTTTCGATGGCCTCTATCAGCTCTTGTTCAGCGCGCAGCTGTTCGGCCAATTGGCTCGCCCCTTCAGCTTCACCAGTCATCCCGCCCGTGATCGCGGCGGCCATCACGGCGACCCGGACGATCCGGCCATTGCGGCAGAAGAATTTCGCGACGCGCGCGACAAAGGAAAGATTCTGCCCCTCTTCTGCTCCTTCCGGGTGCCGGCCGTCTTGCATCTCATCGCGGACCGAGCCGTCTTGCCCGATGTTCCACCAGCCGTACTGATCTGGCGCCGTTACGCCGACCGATCCAGTAGGGGCAAGCGCTACGGATCCGCCCGCAAGCGCTGCGCTGAGCTGCGCCTTGGTATCAGCGGTTGTCGCAATCGTGTCGGCGTCGCCGGCCGAGCGGACGAGCTTCGTGCCGACGTTCTGCTTGCCTAAGACGCCGAACACGCCGATCGTGTCGCCGACGCGCATTTGGTCGACCGTGCCGCCGCTGGTCGCCGCCGTCAACATCGATTGGCCGAGAACCACGAAGCGCTCGGCGAGCAACGAGCTGACGCCCCACGCCACGCCGTCGTTCTGGCCACCCTGACTCGGTACGGCGTGATCGCTTGCGATGTCCATGAGAAACGAAGCGCTCGTCGCTCCGGCCGCACCGTTTGCCCAGACGAATGCCATTACGCTGATGCCGGGTTTGACAGTCGCGATCTGCGTCGGCGCCGACGCAGTCGATGCCGCGAACAGCGCGCGACGCACTGCATAGTAGTTATGTTGGAGGCGCCCGATTTGGCGGACGAGCGTCGTGGCGCTCGGTTTGGACGTGTCGATCGGATTCTGGTCGCCGACGCCGACCGCGGCGTTGCCGACGTTAGCACCGATGCTCCAAACCGAACCAAGCGGCAGGTAGACGCCGGAGTTGTTGTCGAGCGCGACGAGCGGGGCGGTCGCTGCGTTGCCGGCCGAACGATTTGCGAAGGCAACGCGGTCGAAGATCGTCTCATTGATGGTTTCCGGCTGCCCGCCGACGGTGCTGACAGCGACCTGCAGCCACACGCCCACGATGTCTGGTCCGGCGACTGTCGTCATCGGCGACGGAGTTCCGCCCGGCCCAAAGAGGCTCGTGACCTGCGATCCAACCTTGTTGACAGAGGACGAGATTCCGCCGCCGAGCGACGGCATGAAGATGGGCTGACCCGCGGTGACCGTGCCGTCGACATCGAAGACCGGAGTGTAGGCGTCTTCGCCCTTCGGTGCCGGCGCGGGCGACGTCGGCAGCGGCACGTCGGTCGGCTCGGCGAACATGAAGGCAAGCGATCTCTGGGAGAGCGCGGCCGCGGGCCATGTCTGCTCGAGCAACGTACTGTCGTTGACCGCGCCGTTCGCGCGCGTCTCAACGCGGACGCGGGCTGTCACCGTGTCGTACTGCGAGTCGGGCAGCTGCGCCATCGTCTGTTGCGCGCCGCACAGCGTAGCACCGGGCTTGGCTTTGGGCAGCGTGGGATCGAGGTCGGTCCACGACGCACCTTGCTGCAGCTGCACCCATGTGTGGTTTGCGACAATCGGATGAAGGTCGCCGGGGTCGGGAGTCTTGAGCGGTGCATTTGCTGCTTGCATGGCGCCCGTCAGGGCTTTGGTCTCTGCCTGATCCTGCGCGACGAGGCCGCTCCAGATCCCGGCCAATAACTGTAAGCGAGTGCGGACTTTCGCGTCCGCGGCTTGTCCAGCGAGTTGCGCTGCGTTTTGTGCGAGCAGTTGCGGCGGCTTATATGCGTCGTGCGCAGCTGCGATGAGTTGATCTTCTTGCTGTGTCGAGAGCGTGCAGCTGGCGAATCTGACCTGGGCGCTTGGTATCGCTGCGAGTATGAGATCGTGAAGCAGCAGCGCTTTGTCGATGTCGTTGCCGGCGTTGTCGGCAAGCGTGCCCGCTGCGCCGCGGAACGCGCCCGGATAGATCTCATACGCGACGCCGTCGGATACGCGCGAAAGCAGCGCACCCGGATCGTTGCCGACGCGCGCCGCTTCGGCAGAGACGTTCTGTTCGGCGGCTCCGCTAACCGCCGGGGCGCCCGAAGTCGAGTTCGCCGGGGCGTTGGCCGCCGAACCGCTCGCCCCTGGGGAACTCGCCGTGGCGGCGGGCGAGCCGGATGAGTCAGACGAGCCGGTGGAGTGCGAACACGCAAAGACCTGACCGACCACCGCACACATTGCGACCGTCGTCATAAGAACGCGAAGAGTGCGTGTGAACATTTTTGCCACCTCGCCAAAGCTAGCCGGTAGGCTCTATGCGCTAGTTATCGCGCCGGTGCCCTCGCCCTCTTATGCCCTCGACACCCGCCCACCCAATATTGTACCCGCGAACCGTCCTAGGGGCGTCCGGGCACGGACGACCATTTGAAGGGCGGTTTCCTGCGGGGTGTTGGTTATTTACGCTTGTCCAGACGCGGGAGCGCCGCGCCTCGGACGCTCAGCCGTCCGTAGACGAATTCCGCGAGACTGCCCGCGACTTCTTCCGAAAGCCCGTCGAAGCGCAGGCCGTACGTGCAGCGGTATTCCTTGCCGACATCGCCGGTATGGATAACTCGCGCGGGAAGGTCGAGCCGCGTCTCGGCGTTGGTCTGAAGCGTCAGCGTTATACGCTGGTTGGGCCGCAGCCGCAGGTGCGTCGCGATCCGCGCACCGCCGACCGAAATGTCTTTGACCAAAATGTCGATCGGGATCTGACTCCCGGCTTCGCGCACGTACGCCGTCTCCGCGATGGTCACGCGCGACGCCGAGCGGGCCAGGGCGTCTTTGGCCTTTTGCACGAGCGTAGGCGGTGCGCTGTGCGCTGTGAAGGCCTGCCGTGGATCGAACTTCAAAATATGGTCTCCTGCCATAGTGAGATGTCCCAACGCCCGGCCCGTTACCGGCATCACGGTTCTTGTGAGACCTATCACGATGGGGAGCGGTCTATACTCGGAACGCAAGACGGTGTATCATGCAGGTACGGCGCTCGGGGCGCATCCGGTCCGCGGAAAGGACAGAGTCCACCCAACCTACGCGCATTCGCTTACGATCTTCTCAGCCCGGAGATGCGGATATCGGGCGCTGCCAGAATGGGAAGTTCGTAATGCCTATTAAGCGTTTACCGCCGCATCCGAACCTCGATCATCTCAAGCACCAGGCAAAGGACCTGTTGCGATCGCACGCGAGTCGCACGCCAGAGGTGTGCCAGCGGATCCGGGAATTTCATCCGCGCTTTCGTAAAGCCACCGATGCCGACATCGGCATGGCGCAGTTCGTGCTGAGCGACGCGCAGTTAGCCATAGCCCGCGAGTATGGATTCGCGAGTTGGGCCAGACTTCGATCGCATCTCGGACACCCGAATGGCGATCTGCATCTCCCTAAGCATGAGCGGATCAAGGACGCCGACTTTCGTCGCGCGGTGGACATGCTCGACGGGGGCGACGTCAACGGCCTGCGCAGTCATCTGCGCCTTCATCCCGACCTCGTCCACAGGCGTGTGCTCTTCGAGGGAGACAACTACTTCACGAACCCCACGCTCCTGGAGTTCGTCGCCGAGAATCCCACGCGGCGGGGAAGGCTGCCGTCAAATATCGTCGACGTTGCGCGTGTGATCCTCGACGCAGGCGGTGAAAAAGATGATTCGAGCAAGAATTCGACGCTGGCTCTAGTCAGCTCCAGCAGCATCGCGCGAGAATGCAAGTCACAGATCCCTCTTATCGAACTCCTTTGTGAGCGCGGCGCCGATCCGAACGTCGGCCGTTACGACGCTCTTTCCTACGGTGAATTCGCCGCGGCGGAAGCGTTGATCCGTCTCGGTGCAGATATCGATCTGCCGACTGCGGCTGCAACTGGACGAATCGATGTCGTTCGCGCGGCGCTACCCGTGAGCGACGGTGAGGAACGTCAGCGCGCACTCGGATTCGCGGCGCAACATGGCCACGCCGATATCGTCCTGTTGCTCCTCGACGCCGGCGAGGATCCGAACCGATTTAGCCCGGTCGGCGGACACTCCCACGCCACGCCATTGCATCAAGCAGCGGGCGCCGGAAAATTGGACTGCGTGCGATTGCTCGTCGAGCGGGGAGCTAGGACCGATATCGCCGACATACTGTTTGGTGCCACCCCTCTTGGCTGGGCAGAATTCGGCGGCCATAGCGAGATTGCAGAGTTTCTCCGCGCTCGCCCGGAGTAAAAACTCGATCGGTCGCTGCCGCGCCCCTCTAGTTGTTGTGCGGCGTCGGCAGCGGGTTGGGCCCGCGCGTCGCGTCGACGAGGATGATCGCGCGCGTGTCTTCGCCTTTCCAATTCTTCGCGGCGTAGATGATCATGCCCATCGGCGTGTTGGTGTCCGTCAAGTCGGATGCGGAGAATCCGACGAGCTTCTTCGTGGACTGCTCCATACCGCCGCGCAGCGGCGCCGGCAGTTTTTCATACATGTCCACAACGTCTAGCACGGCGGCGGCGCGACCCGCGACGAGCTTGGGATCGAGCACGATGAGCATCACCACCCTGGAGCGATCCTTTGTCGACAACTCGACGGGCACGAGACCGAAAGTCGTCAGCGCGTCGACGAAGGGTTTGTCGACTTTTGTGTCATCCGCAGTCGGCTTGGCGGTTCCCGGAAAAAGGTCGCTCGGCGGAGACTGGATGAGCTGCGTGATCCATCCCTGAAGCGTCACCATAGATGCGCTCGTCTTCAAGAGTTCTTGCGTGCCGATATAAGGATAGGCCGCATCGGCGCCCTGGCCGAAAAACGACGACCCGAGTTGCGTGACATCCGAGCTGTCATCATACTTGCCGACCGTGTCCACGGTGCTCGGCGTGAAGACTGGGAACGCGCTGGTCGGTTGAGCTGCGGGAACGGCGCCGAATGGGCTCGATTTCGAGCACCCTGCGATGAGCAAAACAAGCGCGGCGGCGCAGATGGTAGTGCGGCGATTCAGGTTCATGGCACCCTCCTGCACAGTATTGTATCAAACGGCTGTCCGCGCAGCGTCGGGGACCGGTGATGCCGAAGCCCTCTGGTCTACGTCCCCTTCTGCCCGCCGACGTAGAAGATGACTTTAAGGATCGCCTGCGGCACGGTGACGAGCGTGTTCGGGTCGCCGTACGCGACGTAGAATTCTTGGTCGTGGAAACGGAGATGGTAGGCGATCGACACGTTTGAACATGCGCCGACGCAATTGCCGCCTCCATTTGGCTCGGGCGGAACCCCGGTCACGCGCCGCAGGCCGAAAGCGAACGACGAATTCGAACCGACCTGATACGAATACGATAGGCCGTCGAACCACTGGATATTGTCCGGCTGGTGCGTCAACCACTGCGCGGTGTTGTCGGCCGTCAGCGTGAGCGATCCGCGGGTGCCGACGCGCACGGTGGACGAACGGAACCACGTATCGAGTCGGCCGGGGCCGTAGCGGCCGGTGTACCACGCTATCGATGTCGGCGTCGACGAAGCGCCGTGCGCCGGAAAGTTGTTGAGATTGTTCTGCATGCCGCTGTGGTACATGATGCTGACGCCGCCATTCTGCGATATCGGCGTGAGCGCCGAGCCGAACCGCCAGTAGTCCGAGCCTGCTGAGAACTGGACGTCGATCGTGTTCTTGGTCAAGAGATCGAGCAGCACGCTATTGTCGCTCTGCGCCTGTCCGTAGGCGACGCCTTGGTAGCGATCGAGGAAGCCGGAGACACCCGCCGACGAGAGAAAGTCGTGCGGCGCAAAAGTCCAGACGCGCGCGGTATATAGGGCGTAGCCCGCAATGCCGGGGTGCGAATCAAACCCATCGACCGGATTGAACTCGGTCCCGACCTTTCGCGCCGCGCCGTAGAGCGCGAAGTTCTGATTGCCCCAGCCGCCCCCCGCATCGATCCAATTACCTTGACTTGCATCGCTCACGCCAGTACCAGACTCTATCGCATAGTTAGCATAGGTGCTGAAGTATTTTCCGTTATACCAACTGACGCCGCCCTCGTTCGTGTCGTCCACGACTCCCGGGAGGTCGGTCGCGACGTGTTGCAGCGAGCCGTTCCAGTGCGTATCTTCCGAAGTATAGTTGAGCGCGCCCGCCGCGTCTGTTCGGCCGGCGCCGATTGCGTCAAATGCCGCGAGCCCGAAATTGCCCTGCTTGCCCTCGAACGCATAGCCGTCGAGCGGCGTGGGGATCGCCGGCGTGTAAAGCGTCGTTCGAAAGCCGTTGCAGACGTCGCAATTGAAGTTGCCGTAGTACGCGGCAGCCTGCGTGAAGAACGGCCGCACCTCGCTGAAGATGCGCTGGTAGACCGACGGCGAGATCGACTGCTGATCGAGCTCGACGTTTGAGTAGTCGGGGTGGATCGTTCCGAATATCGCGGCGGTCTGGGTCACGGGCACTGAGTAGTCGGCGCCGAATCGCGAACCCGAGCCGCTGACCGATTTTGCGGCAAGGCCGCCCAGTCCGTAGAGCGCGGCATGCGGCCTTGGCAGCGGCTGACGCGAGACAAGAGGCAACGTGGCATCGCCTGCACGCGCGGCATCGTCCGGATTGGTCTGGGCTTTGTCGAACGACCAGACTTCCAACGCGCCGGTGGATCGTACGTAGCGGACGAATTGCATGCGCCAGGTTCCCGCGTGCGCTCCATGCACAACGCGCAGCGGAATGGCCATGGTCACGGTGTAGCCGTCGGCGTTTGCCTGACCGTGCGATTCCCATTGCGGCGCGAAGTCGGTGTTCTCGCTCGATGCTTCATTGTGCGAGCCGTTGGGGTTGGCTTCGAATTGATATTGAAATCCGCCAGGGCCGGTCGGCCAGAGATCGACCCAGACCGCGTCGTCGCTCCACGCGATGCCGCCGTTGATATTGCTCCCGCCAGTGACGACGTCGTCGCTGTGCTGCGTGGCGATGACCGGCTCGTGCTGCACGGCCTCGAAGCGCACGAAGATGTACGATCCATTCGTCGCGACGCGCACGGTTGTTGGGTCTGTGGCCGGTTGCGCATGCGCGACATTCCACTGAAGCGTGACCGCGGTCGCCGCCGGCCATGCACTCGCTATCAGGCTCGGATCGAGCGGTGGCGCAGTTTGAACCACGGGTACAAGCAGTGGCAGCACTGTCAAACCCTCTCTGAGATTCTTAAAAACAACCTTAGCAAATCGTCGCGGCGCTGTCAACTATGAATTTAGTTGATAAGGGAATCCGACCGGACGACGCTATCGGATATATCCGTTTTGACGGCGATTAGTTTCGCGACGAGCGGTCGCCGCTAGAGAAGTGACATGTGAGTGCCACTTCGGAGGACGCGCGATTGGAGCCGCGCAAAACGCGATCCTATGCACGCATATATGCGGATCAACATCCTCGGCGCGGCGGCGTCGCTTGCTTTGCTCGTCGGCTGTTCCGGAGTCGGCACAATGCCGAATTCGCCGACAGCGGCCCCCGCTGGCCGTGTGTCTAGCGGTATGGCGCGCGTCATGACGCTTCGTCATTTCGCGAGCTTCTACTCATGCCCAGCGACCGGACGTCTCGTCTATATCTCCGACTACAACAACAATCTTATCAATGTGTATGCCGGAAAACTAGAGCGTCAAGCGCCATGCGGACGGCTGACTGCTAAGGTGCAGAGTCCGTGGGGACTTTTCGTCAAGCCGAGCACGCACGATCTCTACGTCGCAAACGACGGCGCGCAAGACATCCTCGTCTTTCACCGCGGTCAGACGCAGTCGTATAACACCTACACCGATCCGACGCAGCAAGATCCGGTCGGCGTCACCGTGGCACCTGACGGAACCGTGATCGCAAGCAATCTGATCCAAATCAACTTCAACGAGAACGGATCGATTTCGACGTGGATCGGCGGCCCGAACGGCGGAACTTTTGTCGGCAATTTCGCGACGGCAAACGGCGGATACGCGCAATATGTCACCGCGCTGCGAAACGGCGTTATCTACTTTGACGACCTGCTCGGACAGACGAATATCACGCTGTTCTTCAGGCTGTCGTGCCCGGCCGGTGCTTGCGGCGCGCAGACGCAAATCGCCGGAGCCTCACTGAACGGGCCCGGCGGTTTGGCAGCCGATGACGCGGGAGATGTGCTCGCGAGCAACCCGATCGGCTTTGCCGAAACCTTTGAAATGCCGAACCCGACTCCAAGCACGTTCCCCATCGCCGGCTCTCCCCTAGCGATGGCGATCGACGAGTTCAGCAACCATTGGTACGTCACAAACGCGGTCAACAATGACGCAGAAGAATACTATTATCCGAGCGGCAAACTCGTGGGCACCGTACCCGGCACCGCAGGCGACGCGCTGGAAGGTATCGCCGTCGATCCATAACTGCGGCTAGATCCCTTGGTGCTCGTAGATTCCCAAGACGTTGCCGGCGGGGTCGCGGAAATGCGCGAACACTTCCTCTGAATCTGGATCGATCGGCTGCACGATTTCACCGCCCGCCGCTTTGACGAGTTCACACGCCGCCGTGGCGTCACCGACCATGATATGAACGAGCAGCCCCGGATCTGCTGTCGGCTTTCGGCCAAGCACCCAAGAACCGCTGACCTCGTTGACGCCGTCGTCAAATCCGGCAGAACCATCGCCGCGTGTGTGAACATTCCAGCCGAATACCTTGCGGTAGAATTCAGCCGACCGCGCTATATCAGTCGCCGGTATCTCGATGTAGCAGATCTTGCCGGATCGAAAGGTCGGGGCCATGGCGATGCCTTTCCGCGCGAACGGCGATTGCTAGTGTTGAGCGGCGGTCAATTGAACCAAGTCGGCGTAGCGTCGCGGGCGGAGCAGGATCGTTTTCTGCAACTTGGAGCGCGATATAACAAGCTGGACCTTTGCTTTGTCGAGAGCGGCGGCGATTGAATCTGACGTCATCTTCGCGGTGTCGCGATTGTCGATCCGGATAATCATGTCGCCGGCGTGCAGGCCTGCGATCGCCGCGGGGCCGCGCGGCATGACCGCTTCGATCGTCGCTGCGTCAGCGTTATCCGCGCCGCGCCGCATGAGCGAATAGTAGTGGCGGTCGTCCGGCGCGATCGCAAAACCGTATTGCAACAGGCTGAGCCAAGCGGCACGCTGCGTGTCGGCTATGCCGTCGAATTCTCGCTCGAGCTGACTGGTCAAGAAAAGGGCGACGCGATGGATGCTGGCTTGTGTAGCATCGTCTGCCGAAAGCGTCTGCGAATCGGAGAAGAACTCGTCTCCTATGCAGTCGGTGACCGTCAGTTGGAGCGTGAACAACTCTCCCGTTGACGATGCGCGAACGCGCGCGATGCCGCTTGCCGGAGACGACGCGCACGCAGCATCAGGATTCTTGACGTTCGAACCGTCCACTGCGATGAAATCCAATTGCTGGGAGAAATCGTCGACAACCGTGGACTGGACGAATGCGGTTAGCGCCGCGCTCTCGGCATCTTGCGGATCACGCACGATGGAGATGACATACTGCGGCATGTGCGCGCTGCCGACCGGCATCGCTGGATGCACGATCGTCGCGAGCCCTGGCGCGCTCAATCCCCAATCCATGCCGTTGAACATGAACAGTGTGCCTTGCGTGCGGACCGTGCCCGTCGTCATGCCGATGACCTTGCCCGTGCTCGTATCGACCACTGGGCCGCCGCTGTCGCCGTGATCAATATTTGCCTTGAACACGATCGACTCGCCGGTCTGGAAGAGGCCGCGTAACGATCCTTCGGCGACCGTCGGCACCGCCTCGCTCAAAATATCGACGTCTGATCGGAGCAACGCGATCTGACGCGGGCCCGGAAAACCGATCACCGTTATCGCACCGCCAGGAACGGCCTGCGGAGGATCTTCCAGAGCGAGGGTCCCAAAGCCGCCGGTGTCTATCGATAGAAGCGCGGCATCGCGCACGCGATCGCGGACGATGACGGTCGCATTGTGCCCCTCGCCGTCGGGTCCGAACACGACGATGCGCGTCGCACCGTCGATCACATGATAGGCGGTGAGCAAGCGCGTCGAGTTTTTGTCGGACGTAACGGCGAACGAAGTCCCGATATGGGTCCCCTGCGGCGTTAGCGCCACGACGAGCGCCACGGCTGATGCGGCGAGCGCTGACGATGCCATGTCCTCGGCCTACGTCGAAGTCGGCGTACGCCCCTGCGTTTGCAGCGCAGGGCGGGACCGGCGAGACGCCGTAAATATCTGACGGTCGGACGGGCGCGTAGCTCAGGGGTAGAGCACTACATTGACACTGTAGGGGTCAGAGGTTCGAGACCTCTCGTGCCCACCATTTGAAACCACGCCTCGCATGCGATCGACGGAATTGCTATGACGTGGCTACGATTAGTTTTGGGCTTCTTGAGACGCTAACGTCGAAGCACTGACCTGACGCGCCCACGGACAACGGGAACTCGGCCGATCCTTCAGGGTCAATCAGGGAATCAACCGGAAGATGAGCTTTCCGGCCAGTAGACACGGGAACTTGCAAGCTCTGCAGACTGGCCGAATGCCGTTGGATGCCCATACGTGCCCAATTCACAGGACGGTTTGTCCTGCTCCACCTGCAGCGGATGCGCCTTAGCATACGCATCGTGACGCCTGCCGGCCACCTGCCACGAAACCTTCATGCCCTCCGCGCCGCCCGCAACCGCAAAATAGTTTTCTCTGATTTCTCGCTTGATGTGGAGGTTGGGCGCCGGTGCGCCAACGGGAGTGAGTTGATAGCGAAAATCTTCATTGAGTGCCTCAAACCAGTGAGGGAGATTGATTTCCGCTTCACCGCGTGAGTCGAGTGCGACGACGCCACTATACACATTGAGCATTTCGTTCGACTCGACGCAGGAGTGTATGAGGTACTTTGTCGTGGGGTGAAATGGGTGATCGATTCTGAACGCTTTGGCTCCGTTGACAGCGAAAGTCCCGACAATAGAGGTGTCGCCCTGAATGCCCACAGCGCCGTTGAGCAGCGCGGCCACCTTACCCTTACCAACAAAGGCCGCGACACCGCCCGCCGTGCCATGCGTTGCAGCAGCGACTCCTGTTGCTTGCGATTCAGCCAGGATCGCCGACTTGGTCCCACCTTGGCCGTTAATGGCATGGGGGCCATCGCTGTTGCCCAAGATGCCAAATCCATTCGCTGAGGTTCCATAGACGCCGGGACCCGTTTTAGAGCTGCCTGAAACGCCGTTGCCGCTACTGCTGGTTCCCGAAACGCCGTCGCCGCTATCACTGCTACCTACCAAAGCCTGGTCGGAGGCCGCCGCCACGGAACGAAAGAGCGGCAACACCAAAAGAGATCCAAAGAAACCGACTCGCTTCATCATCGCATTCTCCTCCCGGTTCAATGCTTCGCTCGCACGTGGCGAATCGCTGTCGGTTCGCCTCTAGGGTGGCAGGCTCTTTTGGCCTTTTTAGCGCCAAGAGCAAGATGCTTTCTACCATAAGCCGAACGATACTATTTGACACTCGCTCTGATACGCAACGCTGACCAGGTGCTGACCAAGTACACGCTCAACAAAAGAAACGAGTTGCCCCGCACTCCCGGGTCAGATGCTCCAGTCCCAGGTGTTCCAGAGCGTCGTCACGGCGTGTGCCGGCAGATAGCCCTTGAGGTCTGGATTCGTCGCGTCGACGCGCTTGGCGAACCAGAGGAAGACCATCGGGCAGTCTTCGGCCAGATAGCGCTGGATGTCCACGTACGCGCGGCTTCGCACAGACCGGTCGTTTGAAGCGAGTGCCCGTTCCTCGGCTGCATCCACACGCGGATCGCAAAGCCGGACGTAGTTGTCCCCGTTCGGAGGCCGCTCTTGACACGTCAGAAGCGCTGAGTCGTCGGGGTCGACGCCGTTGAACCAGCCGTTGATCATCACATCGAATGCTCCGGTCGCGTAGACTCCGTGATACGATGCGGGGGCATAGAGCACCGAGTCGGCGGCGTTCTTGATGATGACGCTCACGCCGATCGTTCGCCACTCCTCTTGGAGGATTTGCTCGACGCTTCTGTCAGCGGGGTCGCCGACGGTCCCCGACATGACCAGTTCGAGCTTGACGCCGTTTCTGTATCGATAACCGTCGGCGGCAAGGCGCCAACCGGCTGAATCGAGGAGTCGAGACGCGGCTGCTGGATCGTAGACCGGCTGAGGGAGACCGGCGGCATGCGCCCACAAGAACGGCGGCTGATCAGAATCGGCTTCTAGCGCGAAACCGTGCGCGACGTCGCGGATGATCCGTATCCGATCGGTCGCAAGCGTCAGCGCGCGGCGCACGCGCACGTCGCGCAGCGTCACCGTCTCCATGTTGAACCCGAGATATTTGAAATACGTGAACGGTATGCCGTGCACGGTCACTCCGTCGATCCCTAAGAGGTCTGGGACGCGCGAGAGCGCGACGTTGGTCACCAGATCCACTTCGTGCGTGCGCAATTGCGTCAGGATCGTGTTCTGATCGCTGACGTAGGTGATGTCGACGTCTTTCAACTTCGGCGGCCCGCGCCAGTAGAGCGGGTTAGCCTCGAGCTTGAGGTCCTGCCCGTGGCGGTAGCCGACGACACGGAACGGGCCCGTGCCGATGGGCAGCAAGTTGTATTGCGCGCGGTTGATGTCGGGCAAACCGGCGAGCAGATGCTTGGGCAGGACTGCGTATGCGAACGCGCCCATGGTGAAGAACGTGGCCGTGAAGGGTGCGAACGGCCGCGTCAGGTGGACGACGATCGTGTGATCGTCGATCTTGTCGATGCTGCGGATCAACTCATAGCCGATTCGCCCCTCGACGTTGTTGCGCGGATTCATCACCGCGTGCCACGAGAAGATGACATCGTCGGCACCGAACTGCGCGCCGTCCTGCCAGCGAACGCCGGGCCGCAGATGATACGTGATGGTCATGCCGTCGCGGCTGATGCCGCCGTTTGCGACCGTCGGCATCTGCGTGGCGAGTTCGGGCACGAATTCGTTGCGGTCGTCGTATTCGAAGAGATAGCCGGCCCACAGCATCGACTCTTCTACGCTGACCTGCAGCGAGCTCAGCATCGGATTCAGCGTGTCGGGTTCGGTGAATTCGCCCCAGCGCAGAACGCCCGGCACCGTCCAGGGATGTTCCCCGACCACATTCGACTGAGACGTCACGCGCGAGCACGCAGTTGCCGATAGGACAGCGCAAGCGACGGCGCATGCGGCCGCAAGACGAAGCGCCACGACGAATGAATCAATCGGCGGAAAGCGCTGCATGAAGGAACGGTTCTTCTCGGCGCGATGACGGCACCTTGTCGCGCGCGAGCCAGACAAAGGAGAAGCTTTGGATCCAAGCATCTCGCCTTGGCGAATGGGAACGGCACATTTGGAGACGTGAGCGAGAACGATCCCGCGATCGTCTCGCTGTGCGCTTGGCATCGTCCGCTCGACCTGCACGGCATCGACTCGAAACTTGAGGGTGAGATCGCGTATCCGATGGTGTCCCGGTACGACACCTGACCGAACCTCGAGCGTGCCGGAGTTCGAAAGAAACCTTGAGGACTTGTTCTGGCGTTTCGTCACTTGATCTTGGTGACAAGAATGGTGCCCGAATATTTCGAACTGCATCGTCCTGGCCGTCACTCGTTCGTCTTCAATCGTCCGAAATGACGCTTGATCGAGCTGCCTACGGAAATTGACACTGTAGGGGTCAGAGGTTCGAGACCTCTCGTGCCCACCATTTGAAACCCTTACGCCGCAAGAACAATTCTCGACAGTGCGGACCCTCGAATCGCTGCTTCATTGGCCGACGTAACGTTGCAATATCGCGAATGGACTAAGCTGAATGCGGTACTCCACATCGATTGCGTCCTTCGTGGAACCCAAACTGAGATTCGACGTGGGGATGAACGAAAGTTGAATAGTTTTGGCCGACAATTGTACCAGGCGGATGCTATATTTACTTGGGTCACGTTGCGATTGCGGCACGACAGCATAGTGGTTGTAGTCGTTATATACTATCACCAACGCCCGCAGCGTAGCGCCCGAGAAATTTTGCATCGGAATCGACCTGACGAGAGCGCCAGCTGCGCCCGCCGGTACAGCCCGCTGCATTAGCATTAGCCCAAGAACTATCCCACACAACAACCGAACGCGATTCAGCCGTCGCATCTCTAACCTACCTCTTCTCAAAAACCGGCATAGCAGTTTGGTTCGTTTCCATCGAGGAAGCATTTATATCTAAGTGTTGCTGAACCTGGCGCAGAAGGTTCGTATTCGACTATCGCCCCTGAGTGCTCACCGAGGTAGTCAGGCAATCCGAGCATGTCGCTGCGCTGTTCGTCCTCGCCTGAGAAAAATTCTCCGCCGTGTGGATCATTTGGGTGCGAATGAAACTCAGCGACAATAGGAGCCCCGGAAGGCACCGCAGTATCACTGGGATCAACGCCGTGCCTGTCATCTATCACGAGCTCCGTAATGCTATAGGTTTTTCCATCCGTACACCGGTGTCCCCACAGTGAGATTGAATCTGTCAAATGAATAGGGAAATAGCGAAGCGCCTAAGGTTGGGTTTCAATGACGTAGTCGCGCAATATTTGACGCCTTTACTTGCTAACCACGGCTTAAAATGCATGGATTCCGGTCCTTATTTCGTCGCGTATGAATCACCGAGCGTGGCAATTGTTGTGCGGCACGAGATTGATTCGTATGAAATCGATATCCGGTTCTCGTTGGTTGGCAGTCCAAACTCGGAGATATCGCTGTTTGATTTACTGAGAGCTAAAGTCGGAGATGCTGTGGCGCGACGAGCAATGCTTCAGGCGAGCACGCGTCTTGCAGTTGAACACAGCATACAGAAAATGGCCAGTCTGGTTTCAAAGTACGGCCAAGAGATCATTAGCGGTAACCGACGCGAATTTGTGGACGTAGGGAATATCGCGCACGGAATGGATCGGAAGTACACAAGAAAGGTTGTTCAGCGGCCGATCCGAGCGGCGGCCCTCCGAGCATGGAACATCAAAGACTTCGAGATCGTCGTTAAGCTGTATGAGTCAATCGAACAAGACCTTAGTCTCGTCGAATTGCAAAAGCTTAGATTCGCTCGCAAGCGATATAGATAGGTCGACCGCCCGCCGAAACGATCTTTTGAATCATTGAAGCGCATGGCGCGTCCAGGCACGAGACTAAAATCGCTCTGGGCCCGAGAACGCAGTCCTCACATCGAATAGCAGATCGTATGCAAAACTTCCCAAGGTTTGACAGTTCGTGCAGCGTCTGGAATCCAGGAGCCGATCCATTTGAACGACGCGCATCGCGTAAGGGTCTTTCGTGTGCGCGTGCATGAGCGCTTTACCTGCCGGACGTTGCCCTCGCCCGACCGTATCGCGAGATGTAGCCCACCGGCCTCCGTGTTGTCGCCCGAATGCTGACCACAATGCTGACCAACCATGGCAAGCTGCACGCTCTGGACGCTGCCATATCAGACTCGGTGACACTTGAATGAACCAGAACCTACGATTTTCTTTCCTTGACACTGTAGGGGTCAGAGGTTCGAGACCTCTCGTGCCCACCATTTGAGAGCCAAGCGGCGCAAGGGTTTGCGCCGCTTTCTCTTTTTCTGGCTTGGTCGATTTGGACGAAAATGGGTACGGATTGGTAGTCGATGCGATCGCGACCGCCGGCGCTGGCTTCATGACGGGCCGACCCCAATCTGTCAAACTTTTGGCAACCGCCTGTGCGATCCTCTGGCTTTTGAAATTCCAACAGTAACGCCAATGATTGTACCGATAAGGGCGCCCAACCAGGATAAGAAACCGGCGATCTGATCCCAACTCACAATCGACCCGCGCATGTCCACTCCAAAATCAGACCACATCAATTCAACCGGATCCTCTAGAAAGGAGTTGGTCGCAGAAAGACGTTGTACTTGATACACACTTATTCGAACGTTGTGGCTGCCCTTGTCATTCGACCGAAGCCTCCAGGCCCATTCTACGCCAAAGGTTGCGACTTGGCTCAGACTGCTCGGCGAATCGTTCAGTGAAGTCACCTCAAACGTTGGCGCAGCAATTCTCGGAACAAGGTAGCCCCCTGGCCGAAGCTTAGCGGCGCCAAAATGAAAAGTGGATTCATGTGAACGCGATTGACGACACGCGATTGGTGAAAATGCCCACACGACGACGTCGACGGCGCCATCCCCCTGGCCTTCGCCCGGAACCTGAGTTGCGATTGCAACCGCATTCTTATCGTAAGTTTTTCCGAAATGCAGAATGGGGTCAAACACGATTCGATTTCCGTAATCTTGAAACAAGTCTATTCGTGGGGACAGTGCGGTTGCGATTAAGTAGCAAACAGCTGGACCGACAAAAAGGAGAGCGAGGCGAGCGGAGCCCGTCGTACCATTTTCAACTGGCCGATCAACTATGTGGGTTGCAGCGAGGAGACTCGCCGATACCGCGAATAAAATGAAACTTGATCGTGCAGCATGATTTATTCCTACCTCCCATCCGCTGGCGGCGGCCGCGGTAAAGGCGTCATGCAACGACAACTCTCCTATGATTGAGGCCAATAGGACGGCGCCAGCACCGACAGTGGTCTGTTTCGAGATCTCCGGCACGTTCGGAAGCAATCGCGTGAACAGAATCCGAAGAGTTCGATAAAAAGCGTAGCCGAACAAACCGAGACAGCTGAACAGTATCGCCACGAGCCAACTATGATCGAGTAGTACATCATTCGCGGGTTTGGAAAGTAACCCGCCATATGACATGATTTGTTGAGAGAGCACCGTGTCAATGTTCGGGCACAAGGCTTCGATATTGTCCGGGAGAATAGGAAAAGAGCTATGGGCGACGGTGACAAAGACGTTAGCGGCTTCAGATGCGACGTGCAGCCCGCCGCCGACGCACGTTACAAGTAGTGTCGCGAACAAGAACGCAGAAAGCGTTAATTGAAAGGCTCGGCTACTTGGCCCGCTTGAAGCCGTCATTGACTCACCTCTCTATACGACCAACGAATTTCTTCCCAGCAGGCGTATGTGCATCAGCCCACCGAGGAATCCGCCCCTGGTTGCTCACATACGCCTTTGAGCCATGGCGATATACCCCGGGAAACGGACAACTGAGACTCGCTTTGGCATACGGCTCGAGGGCGGCAATCCGACCACGGCGATATCGACTTTCGCGTTCTTATATCGTTTGGAGGCCAGCACGAAAGCAACGGCTTTGCCATCGCGTGTCTGTACGAACATCAATTGCCGGCAACTCATTGTTCGTGTTCAAACAATATCTTCAGGACGGATAAATTCTGGAAATAGAGCGTATGCGCTCGACCGGAGATTCGTAAAGGCAACGGAACACCGTTGTTTACGGGAACACTTTGAATCTTTGGGCTCCCCGCCTTGTTAGGGACGGGACCAGCGAACCAATCATCGGTAGAGTAGATGTCAATCCATTTGCCAACGCTTGGGGAATTTGTTGCGGCGGCGATCTCGTTGCATAAACTTGGCTCGTCCGCGACGAGAAACGCAAGAAAGCCGCCGACGGTCACAAAGTCAACTTTTGTCGGCAGCCCATTGGCGATGGCGTCAAGCGAAGCAAGCACCCCGAAGCTCTGACCGACGAGCCTAACGGAGTCGTAGTTCGCCGGATCGTAGAGCGACGACACGCCGTCGCGTATCAGCTTTCGGAACCTCGCGCGAACCGGGATGCCGGCACTGTCCGGGGAGTTCTTCAGAAAAGTTCGAAAAAGGTCGCCGACATCGGCTATCGTGTCAGGGCGAAAACCGAGAGCGGCCAACACGATGGACAGCCAGGCCCAGACCCAGAACTCCTGCATGCTTACGCCGAGCAGACTTGCTTTCGCCATCCACGGGGCTAGCGCGGCCCCGACGGGCGCTGGCAACGCGACGTTTCCAGCGGCCACGAGCAAGACCGCGACAGTTCCGTAAAACCAGATAGCGAGGAGCGTAGAGCCCAACAAGAACGCCAAAAGCCACGCGAAACTTCGGCTGATCGCCAAAATTGTTCTTGGATTGATCCACGACAACGCTATCAGCAGGCCGCTGAAAAGCCGAACGTACCACTTCTTGCCACAGAGCGGCTCGGTTACGTCTTGCCAGAACAGCTCAAAGATATCGACGCGTGAGGCGCCTGACTGAAAGCGATAGCCAGCGTACCCGTTGTAAAGTATTGAGGCTGACGAGATCCCGAGCTGAATCTCCGCCTGGTCCTTTAGGTCGCCGAGGATCCGATTTCGCTTTGGCGTCTCGGCGTATCCAGGCACCAAAAGCAAAAGGACACGTTCCGGCATCGCGATGCTCCTAGCTTGGTCGCTCGACCTGCACTGTCGACCCCGGTACGTGCGGAGTCGCATCAATGGTCGCGCGCTTCAGCGTTATCACGTTCTGCTCGAGCTGCGAGAGATTGTCAAAGACGACTGATCGACGATCGAGCGCCTTCAGTTCCGGTAGGATGAAGATCCGCTCCATGTATCGCTCGAAGTCAGTCGCAGGTGCCGTTAACCTTCCCTGGATGTCCTTGGCCCAATTCATCGCAAAAATCTCGCGGGGATCGCCCGTATAGCAATCCTTTTGTCGGGCGGTCGCCGAGAAGTCGAGGCAACCCCAGATTCCGTTGGAGTCTTTCCAGCGTTGCCCAAAGCGCCCGTCAAACTGAACGCCCCATCGCTCGCTGATGCTCTTGATGATCGATGTATGCGTGAACGGCGTATGCGAAACAGCCTTCATCGAGTACGGACTTATGATCAGAGCAGGCACGCGGAAGCCCAGACGGTCGTCCTCCGGATGCTCAGGCGTTGTGATCTGTGGCGGCGGCACGTGATCGTAGAATCCACCGCTTTCGTCGTACGTGATGATGAGCGCGCTGTCGCGCCAGCTATCGCTATGGGTAAGGGCATCGACGATAAGACCTACGAACTTCTGGCCAAGCCGCGGATCCGACGGCGGATGGTCGTCGGCGATCTGGAAGGGCGGATCAATGATGCTGATTGTAGGGAGGTTGTCTTCTCTGCAGTCGGTGACGAACTGATGGATGTGAGGAAAGTTGGAGATGTGACTCAGAGCAAAGGGATACCAGAACGCGAGAAACGGAAGGTCCGAGACGTAGCAGCGCCACGTGAGACGACGGCCGTGTTCATCGAAGGCATCTTCGATCTCGTCGAAGATGGGCGTCGTTCGAAAACCGGGAAACGGCGGGACCGTCTGCGTTTCTCGGTCATCGTCTCGGACGCCGGAGTTCATATATTTTCGATTCGGCCACGTGGACCCGAGCACGGCGCCGAACCAACGATCGCAAAGCGTGAATTCCCGCGCTAGCGCATCATAGACCGGTATCGTTTGCTTCGTGTAGTATCCCATCGGTACAGAGAAGTTTGGGCTTGTGCCGTAGATTTGTTGATACGCCCGGACGAATCCGTCGTTGTTCCCGCCATCGAAGGATTCCAGCATCTGCTCCCACTCGTGCGGTGGGCCTTCGAAACCGTAGTCAGCACCATCCATGCAATGTGCCATAATTGGCTCAGCGTGCAGTCCCGAAAGCGTTGGCAACGGGTCCGGCAGGCCATCAACACGCGGCATTCCGTCCTTTGTCAGGTAACCGAGAAAATGATCAAACGATCGATTCTCCATCGTCAATTCGATGAGGTGGTTGATCTTGTTTACGGAGCCGCGGAATGCCGATTCGGGACCGTTGAACATTCTTCGAATCCAGTCGCGCAAGAAATGAACCTGCTTTTAGGCTGAGCTCTGGGCAAACGCAATTAAACCTAAGCGATTCCCAGAGCTAAGGCTTGAAGTCGAAGCGGTCTTCGATAACAAGACAGGTCCGAACTGTAGCGCGTTCCGGCTCGTACCGTACCTGTTGAAGTCCTCAGTCGTTACGCGGACGCGGGAGAAGGCCGCGGCTACCCGGCCGTCCCTGTCTTTGTCAATTTAAGCGGTCGTAAATACTAGTAAAGTCCACAGTATCGCTCGGAGCCTGTTTTAGGCATAGTTGTGAAACCAAGCGCTGTGTTGAACGCGGGGGTTCCAACATGCGAAGAACTGCCGTTCCTATAACGACTGTTGCGATCTGGTTTGCCGTGATATGCGTAGCTGCTGGGCCGGCAAGCCAATACCCGGCGATAGCGGATGCGTCGGCGACTCCCACGGCGTCGCCAAATCCGACGCCGTCGTCGACTGCCACCGCAACTCCTGAGCCACCGCGCGTTCTCACTCTATCCGCCGGCGTCGGACTGTCGCCCGCCGGCGGAACGACATCGTTCGCGCTCGTGCCGATTCCGGGTTCCTCGCCGCCGATGCAAAGGATCGGCTATGGTGACAGCAACACCAATCCCGCACTTTCTCTCATCTTGCTCGCGAACTATCCGTTCTTTACGGCTCCAAGCCAGGGCTGGTTACGTGCTCTCGGCACACCGAACGGGACCATCGGCATCGGCACGAACAAGACCGATCTGATCGCCGGCCTGTCGTGGGGCTCCGGACAATCCGACCAGGTCAAGAATTTTCTCACGCTCGGCGTCCGACAGATATCCGTTCCAGCGTTTCAAAATGGCTTCGGCATAGGCACGGTCGTGCCCAACAGCTTCAATCTCACGAGTGCGACGTACACACGCCACGTCACGCGGTTCTTTATCGGCTATACGGTTGATGCATCGGCGCTTGTGTGCCTACTTCCGCACATTGCCATCCCCGTGTCGGGCTGCGCTAACGACAAGGGGTCCTCTGCAACACCCGCCCCGACAACTTCGCCATCTCCATCGCATACGTAGAGGAATCCATACAACTAGAGCAAGGCGGCTCACCACCGTTTAGAAATCGAGGATAAGCCATGTTGAGCGGCATCGATGTCAGTGGAAACCAAGGCGGCGTCGACTTTGCGGCCCTAGCCGCGAGCGGTGGAGCGAACTACGTCTACGCGAAGGCGACCGAAGGCGTCACGTTCGTCGACGATCACTTCGCGCTCTACCATGACGCCTGCAAGAAAAACAATATCCCCGTCGGAGCCTATCACTTCTTGCGATTCAACACCATTGACAATCCGATCGCCCAAGCGAAGCACTTCTTGCAGACGATCGCCGGCCGCGAGGGCGAGCTGCTACCCATGGTCGACGTGGAGGTGACAGATGGGCAACCGATCGCGACGCTCACGCAAACTTTGGACGCGTTCATGTCCGAAGTGGAGCAAACGCTCGGCGGCAAGCGGATGCTGCTCTATACTTTTTACTCTTACTGGAATAGCGCGATGCAGGGGAGCAACAGTTTCTCCGGGCACCCGCTTTGGATCGCCGAGTACAATTCATCCGCGGCCCCCTCGCTGCCCGGCGGTTTCAACGACTGGGTTGTCTGGCAATGGAGCAGCAGCGGAACTGTTCCTGGCATCGGCACCTCAGTTGATATGGATCGGCTCAAAACAGACCAGCTTTCTCTTATTTCGCGCTAGAGAACATTCGAAATGGACTGGACGCGCGCGTTCGACAAAGCAGATATTCTCAGCGCGACGGTGCCGGGAGCCGCGCTTATGCTTGGTATGCTTTGGATCTTCGACGGTTCATCCTTCGTAGCTAAGCTCATTGGTTTGCATCTCGGTGGGCTAGGGGCGCTTATCTTAGCGTCTCTTGCGGCCGGAATCTGCATTCGAATGGTAGCGATGACGATATTTGCCGCGATCGGCTATACTCCACGCATCCGATTTGACTATCTACTTCGTCTACTTCCCGGCGAGGGATGCGAGCGGGTCGCTCAAGAGCTTGATTCGGCATTTGGTGTCAGATTTCGCCTGCCTGGAAAGACCACGCTTTTTCAATCTAGATACTGGCAAGCCAGCTTGCTGCTGAGCGCGGCGGGCCAAGCAGACATGATCGCTCGCGCAGATGAACAATTTGGAATGGCTGCGGGCCTCGCGGTATCGGTCCTGACGGTATCGGTGGTTTCAGCATTTTTCTCCGTGCAGAATCTGCATGCGGCCACCGGACTGGCTTTACTTTTGGCACTAGTTCTCGGTTGGCAGGCCAGCCGCTGGGCGAATGCCGTCTCCAGCACGCTCATCGGCTGGTTCTCGTCGGTAATCGCGGATCCTGACTGGAAGATGCGACTCCGCCTCAACGTCGGCAACAGGATCGGCGCCCCGTAGTACTATGATCAATCCTGTATATCTTTATGCAAGCGACGACCCGGAGACAGTCCGATCTCCCGGCAGGTTGCTTACGGCGAGCATAAGTTCCACCGAACCGTGTCGGCTCTACTTCGATCACGTGAACGGATCGCCGACTCGCCTGCGGATCGTGCTTGTCCTGCGAAATGCAACCGCAGGAGATGCGAGCGTCACCTTCGTCGATGGCCTCGGCGGGCCGGCGTACGACTTCATGGCGGTCGGCCACGCCGCTACCAAAAGATTCCTCATCAACCGCGATCAGGATGCCACGTCGCAGCGCGCCGTCGCAGGCGGTGGGGCCGTCGTGCTTTCTGACCTCATACTCGCGCCGCTCGAGTGCGTCTGCGGCGTATGGGAGCTGTCAACCGACTCCGATGCTCCGCTGGACCTCGTCGTGCTCGCTCTCAACATCGGCGACGACCCGGTCGCCTTGTGCACGACTATCGCGGCGTGCGCGCCCGATCGGTCCAACCGCAAGGGCAAGTACGACATTTCGCAAGTCGCCGATCTAGCGCTCACCTACACGGTTGGCTCCGCGCAGGCGGATTTTGCGATCGGCGACGCGACCTATCCCAATGTCATTGTCGACCCGCTCGTACCCGACCCACAACCGCTCAAGGGCGAATACGCCATCGTTCGGCATGCGAACGTCGCCATCGTCAATCCAACCAGCTCGCTGGCACGAGTGGCGCTTGCCGTAAGCCCGCGCGGCGGTTCAGCGACTGGAACATACAAGATCAACGGCCACTGGCTCGAGACGCCGTCTGCTCCTGCCGGTGCGTATTATCGCCTGATGACGTTTCCTCTCGCGGCCGGCGCAAGGGGAGAAATCGAATTGATCACTGCGGCGGAGTTGAACTCTTCGTACCCGGTCGTGTTCCGTGTGGCGCTCGATCGATCGAATCTCGCTAGCATTCCCGTCTCCCAATGTTGATACGGAGGGCGCCCAGTCATGTCGGTTGACCATGTGGTCCTCGTTCACGGATACAGTGTGCGCACTCTCGACGCTTATGCGCAGTTCCCCGCGCTCCTCGCAGCGGAAGGCTATGCGAACGCGGCAATCGTCCTTTCCGCTTTCAACTCGCTCGACGACGCGATCACCTGCGACGACCTCGCCGTCGCGCTTGAGAATCACGTTTCCCAGCTCGAGACGCGGTCGAGTGACCCAGTTGATATATCGGCAAGCGCGTTCGTCTGCCATTCGACCGGCGCGATCGTCACGCGGAGGTGGATTCTTAATCGCTTAGCGGCGGGTAAATCCATTCCATCGCACCTTATCACGATGGCGGGCGCCAACCATGGCTCGACGCTCGCACAGTTGGGCGAGACGATTGCCGCACATGTGTTTCGCAAAATCAACGGCAACACATCGGTGGGCAGCGGAGTACTCACCGACCTGGACTACGGAAGCACGTTTCTCTTGCGACTCAACCGCGAATGGCTCGTTCAGGCCAACGCCGGCTCGCTGGCGCCGCTATATGTGTTCAGCATGGGAGGCGACTCGGTCGGAGACTGGCTCAAGGAAATAATCTGGCAGACCAAAGAACCGGGTTCCGACTCGACCGTGCGGATCAGTGGCGCGAATTTGAACTACCGGATCCTCGACGCCGACGCAGGCACAGGATCGCTCGTACCTCTCGTGCCGAGACAAGAGGTTCCACACCTTGTCCTTCACGGGTACTCCCACACCGGCGCTCTCGGGATCATCGACGCAGTAACGAAGTCGACCGATCCGCCGTTTGCGGCGCTCCTACAGGCGCTTCTCGTCGAGTCTCCGGCCGAGTACTCCGGAGTCCTGGAAGATTGGCGCAGCCGTACGCAGGCATGGACCACGTCGTATGCCGATCAGTGCGATTCCACGTTGGTTTTCAGCCTGCGTGACCGTGCCGAGAGGCCGATCAATGATTCGCTGATCGTCCTTGGAGACTCGAGCGGCGACGCAGGTGCGATGAGCGCGAGCTTCGTCAACCGGCCGATCCAAAATGAAGCCGTGCATTCTTCTGTTTCATTCTATTTGAATCAGCCGCATTTCGCCGCGGCTGGATCGCACACGGTCCACATTGAAGCTCGGAGCGGCAGCGACGAAATCGACTACCGAAACGTGGATTACGTTTCGTCGCCTGACATCTGCGCGCTCGTTATGCCAGTACAGACCACATACGTTAACGTGACCATCGATCGAAATACCGACAAGACTTACGCGCTCTACACGTATGGACCGGATCTCGACACGCGCTCCGCCTGGCCGCCGTTCCCACCGACGGACCAGATACCGTTTCTACCGAGCGGCTAGAAACCGTGTTCCGCGAACAATACTTCCGAACGAGGCTCCTCAATTGCTCAGGGTCCGCGAAAGGAGAACCATTGGCCTCGACTTCTGGACTGCTCGCCCTCTTCAAGGAGCTTATCGATTTGCTTCCCGTCGCGCTGATATCAAAAAATAGCGAAGTACGGACCGAGGTCATCGACGTCGTTTCTGATCTGGCTGACGAGCTGACGAGGGGTCTCGAACTCGCGACGATCCGCCTGCAGGGGGCAAAACCACTGGATTCCGGACGCGAACTCGTAGAGTACCTGAGGGGCTCTCGGCAAAACCTATTCAGTCTTCACAGCGAGTTTAATATATGCAAGGGCTTGAGAAATCTACGAGCTAAACAAAAAACACTCTTTGACAAGCCAACGTACGCCGTCGAATTCTCGAATAGAATCCACATCGAGCATCTCCTTTTTGAAATGGAAAAAGACGAACGGTTGATCTACGACGAACTTGGAAACCTGCTTGAAGGCGCCGAAACACGCGCCCTACTTCTCGAAAAAGGACAACTCGCGGTTTCTGATGTGAAGAAATGGATAGCCGGGCAGATCGTAGACCTGAGAACAAAGCAAACTTCGGTGAGGGACCTTGCTCGAGAGTTCATCGCAAGAGTTTAGCACAGTTACGGCAACCGAAGGTTTTTACCAATAGCAGCGTCTTTCGAACCTCCTAGTTGGTATGCCGCGACTGGTATCGGCGGACTTTCACGCGATTGCCGCACGGTTGCATCGCGCACCATCTTCTGCTTTGATTCTTGCTCTTGTCGAGGAACAAAAAACCGCAACCGTCTCCGCGGCAGACCTTAATCCGCGAGCCTCCGTCGGACACTAAGAGTTCGCCGGACTCGAGCACAATCGGCCACACGACTCTCTCGAGATCCTTAGCTGAGCCACCCCACCTCCAGGTAAACGCTCGACCGCTGGCGACCAATCGGTTGTGCAACGCACTGCCGAGTGCTCTATTCAAAGCCTCCATGTCGGCCGCGGCCGGTCGCCGCCCCCGTGCGACCGCAAGGAAGAGCGAGTAAAGGCGTTCGCGCAGCTTTATTATCTTACGGAAAGCGCGTCGAGCACTTTCCGGGTTACGTCGCGCATCCAGTTTCAGTTGCGACGCATCCGAGTCAGAGACCAGCCTCGCACTCCGGCAAAATCGGAGGATGTCCGAGTAATCGTGCAGGTTTTCTCGCGGCGCGCTAGTCCTCCACAGTACCGTATTGACGAAATCCAACGCCGCGGTGCCCCCTGCAAAATCGAACACGGGTTGAGGGTTAGCGCTCAAGGAGTATCTTGTAACACCATCGTAAGTGATTTCACCGGTGTTGGCTTCGCCAGACAAAGCGAACGACCTCCGCCGATTCGAATAGAGCGGCTAAGTGAGACGATTGCGATCTACGGATTTTGCGGAGGCGCTTATCTCCGATGCGCCCTCAGCGGAGCTTGGCGATCGCGCAACCGACTTCGATTGGGTGATCGGCGGATGGTCCGCCGTCGTCCGAGATTTCGGGTGCGACGGCTCCGTTTCTGAGTCGACCGGCGAGTGGTGGTTCTCTTGGATTCTTGAAGGTCGCGCAATTCAAGACATTTGGATCGTGCCACCACGGGTCGATCGTGCCAAGTCTACAAGAGAATACAACCGTTATGGCACGACGATCCGGTTCTTCGATCCTGGGGAGAAGATGTGGAGAATCCTTTGGGTCAACCCCGTGAGCGGCGTCAAGAGCGAACTAGCTGGACGCCGTGAGGGTAACCGGATCGTCCTCGAGGGAACGAGCGGGACCGAGCGCATCCGCTGGTCCTTCAACGACATTAGCGATCAGGCGTTTGTGTGGCGCGGCGAACACCAGGGCACCGACAAACAATGGGTCGTCGGCGCTGAGTTCGACTTGAAAAGAAAGGCAGATAACAAACCATGAATCATGGTTACTTAGGGCCCTTTTGCGATCATCTCGACATGCGCGTGAGAAACCTCGCACAGGCGCGAACTTTCTATGACCCGTTCTGTGCGGCGCTTGGCCTCACGACTATCGACGTCGGAGAGGAGTGGATCTGCTATGGGGCGCCGGATTCGACTCTGCCTTTTCTCGCTATCGATGCTGACCCGCAATTCGTCGCAGGTCATAGCCGCATAGCGCTGCGAGCTTCTTCAAACGCCGATGTCGATCGCATCTCCGAGGTCGCCCGCGTCGCCGGCGCTGGAGTATACGAACCTCCGCAAGCCTGTCCAGAGTACACGGTCGGCTACTATGCGTCGTTCTTTGAAGATCCCGATGGCAACCGCTATGAGATCTGCTATCGACCTCTTGGACAGACTATAGCCCGTCTCTGGCGAAGCCGTGTCAAGCCCGGCAGAATGACGGAATATCTCGCCTACGTGGGAGAGACCGGCCTTCATGACTACCTTCGTACGGCCGGCAATCGTGGCGCGTACATGCTCTCGTCTGCCGACCCCGGCGCAGAAAGCATCATCACACTATCGTTTTGGGACTCGTTTGGGTCTGTAGCGCGCTTCGCGGGCGATGACGTTAAGCGGGCACGCTATTATCCCGAGGACGAAGATTTTCTCATCGATCCGCCCGACGTGGTTGAGCATTTTGACACGACGTTTTGACGCTCTTCTGTCAGCGTGACAGCGGAAGCGGCGAACGAGCGACCTGTGCAAGATGCTGATGCACAAATGCGATCGCCATGCTGCCTTCGCCAACGCTGGCTGCCACGCGCTTTGTTGACCCGGCTCGAACGTCACCCACTGCGAAGATTCCCGGAACGCTGGTCTCTAACAGATATGGGTCGCGTTCGGCGGAACCTTGCTCGCTTCTAATTAGGTCGCGTCCAGTCAAAACGTAGCCCTGCGCATCTCTTTGGATCTCCGGCGGCAGCCATCCGGTTTCGGCGTCCGCTCCTATCAAAACGAAGAGGGCGTCGGCATTCCGCCGAGTCGTCTCCGCGGTCGCGCTATTGGCAACCGAGAGCGCTTCGAGGTGGTCGCCGCCGAAAGCGTCGATAACTTGGGCGCAGGTCTCTACGTGAACATTCGCTTTCGTCTTCAGCTGCTCAATGAGATAGTACGACATGCTTTTTGACAGCGTGTCGCCCCGCACTAAGAGCGTCACGCAATCGGCAAAATTAGAAAAGTTCAGAGCCGCTTGGCCGGCCGAGTTTCCACCGCCCACAAGATAGACGTTCTTGCCTTGCACCGAACTCGCTTCGCCCGGAGCGGCGCCGAAGTATACGCCCCGACCTCGCAAGCGATCGAGCGACGGAATATCCAGCCGGCGCCACGATACGCCGATCGCCACGATGATCGTCTTTGCGTGCAGGGCATCGCCTCCGTCGAGGAACAGAGTGCGCGACGGAACATCAAGGCGTTCGACCGTCCGGGTCACCGCTATCTCCGCACCCAGTCGCCTCGCTTGTTGGAGCGCGCGTGTGGCGAGCTCCGCGCCGGAAATTCCGAACGGAAAACCCAAATAGTTTTCAATCCGCGAAGAAGTGCCGGCCTGCCCACCAGGTGCTTCGCACTCTAGCAGTACCGTGGTCAGACCTTCTGAGGCACCATACACCGCTGCGGCAAGCCCCGCGGGCCCGCCTCCGACAATCGCGACGTCAAAGGTGGTGCCTTTTGGCGAAACGCACAATCCTATTGCCTTTGCGATATCCCGAGCGGTCGGGTCCGCGAGCAATGTACCATCCCGCAGTTGCACGATGGGATACTTCTGACCGTTGATCGCCTCGCGCGATGATGTCGGGATTTCCGGATCTTCGGGTGTGAACCAATTGAATTCGACAGAACTGCGCGCCAAGAATTCGCGCACTTCATGGCCGGCATTGTCATATTGGGGTGCGATGAGCGTGACTGGAGGTTGGGCCGACTCGGCAGCGATCTCCTGAAGGCCTTCCACACGATCCAACGCGGCGGACACAACAGCTCTAAAGAATTTCGGCGAGGCCGTGGCCACAACGTGAAACTCTTTCGAGTCGATGCGCATCACGCGAGACTGTTGCGTGGCGCGAAAGCTCACGAGGAACGGCGAGTCGAGAACGACTGGGACCTCGCCAAACAACTGGCCGGCTTCGCGAGTGGCGATAACGCGTTCCGCGCCATCGACGAACTTCGTTACTTCAAGCTGGCCTTCCACCAAGACGAAAACCGAGCGCCGCGATTCACCCTCGTAGACGACGTATTCGCCGGGAAGGACGTGAATATCAGCGCTGGTTCTTGCCAGGTAATCGAGCTCTTTGTCGGCGAGCTCTGAGAAGAGCCCGATCTCGCGTAGACCGTTGCGGCTGAACATAAATCTAGACGGTTGTTATTCTTTTTTCTTTTCCGGCTCGCCCTTGAGGCCGGCTTTCAGCTTATCCGCAAAGGACTTCAGCCCGGGTCCAAAAGTTTTCTTCGCTTCCTCGAACGCTTTACTCGCCTCTTCGCCGGCCTTTTGTGCAATGTCGTTGACTTGCTCCCCTACCTTTTCCGCCTTTTTTTCAAAGTCGGACTTATTCTCTTCCATGTCTTCCAAGCCTCACAATCAAGAGGTTACTGGCGGTCGGTGACCGCAGCGCACCACTGCACTATTGTAACATCTAATGACAAGAGCGCGAGCCGAACGAATGTTTGGCGCATGTCCTTTTTTTCGCGGGTTCAGATGCCCGTGGGCTCCATGACGCGGATCGTCGGCACACCGCCGACGTTCTGCAGCGCGAAGTAGACGCGGTGGGACTTCGGGTCGACCGCGACCGTATGAGCTTCGTCTGCCAAGAACGCTTTACCGAGAGTCTTGAGCGATTGTCCGTCCTCCTCGAAGACTGCCACGACGCCGCTCTCGGCCGCGACGTAAAGGCGCCGTAAGCCAGGATCATACGCCAGAACGTCCGGGTCGCTGCCGACGTCGTGCGTCGACAGGATATTCCACGTCTTCAAGTCGACGACCAGCAATTTCGCATTACCGTCGCACGCGACGAACGCGAGCCGATGCGGCGTGTCGAGCAGCAGCCCATGATCGTGATCGCAACCGGGCAGCGCGTGCCGCGCGACGACCTTGCCGGTCTTGGGATCGATCGCCGCGATGTCGTCGCGGGTCTGGACGTCGGAGTAGATGAGACCGTTCACCGGATCGAATTGCGTGTTTCCGACTTCGCCGCCGAGGTCGATCGTGTCCACGGTCCGGTTCGTGTCGACGTCTACGACCGTGTCTGTACCGCCGTGCTCGTCCGCGACGAATATCCTGTGCTCCGCCGGGACGTAAGCGATCCCGTCGGGGTAGTCACCGCCTGCCGTGCGCGCGACTATTTGCCGTGTGCCCTCATCGATTGCCGCGACTTGGTTTGAGCCCGTCGCGGAAACGTAGAGCCGATCCAGATTGAACGCGATGACTTCGTCCGCCCCGAGATATGCGATGTACAACATCCGTCTGACGGGGTCGATCGATTCGTAGTCCATGCGCGGAGTCTGGCCCGCGAAAACTTTTCCCGCTGGCCGAGTTGGCACGTCCGCGAGCAATCGAAGCGGTAGCGGCAGATCGGCGGCTTGCGTCGGCGGTCGCAATGCCAAAGCTGTCAACACACCAAAGGCGATAAATGCTCCAACGGCGAGGAATGACAACTGGCTGGCGTGCCGCATCTGTGTCGTTCCGATGCTTGACTAAATATGCGCGCGATACATATAATGACGTGCGACGCGGCCCGACCGCATTCATTCACGCCAGATCGGAAGCGCGCCTATGGAAGCGGATGTAGTACCAGCGGCACCGGCTGACGATCAGCCGAAGCCCGGCGTCATCGACATCGGACTGTATTTCCTGCGACTCGGTGCGATGGGGTTCGGCGGACCCGTGGCGCTGGCGAACTACATGCGCGTCGATTTAACCGAGAATCGTCGCTGGCTCACGCGCCAAGAGTACGACGAAGGCCTTGCGATAGCGACGGCGTGTCCAGGTCCGCTTGCGTATCAGCTCGGCATTTACTGCGGGTACATATTGCAAGGGCTCTTGGGCGCGCTCACCGCTGCCGTGACGTTCGGCGTCGCACCGTTCATCATCGTCGTGACGGCCGGTTATTTCTACGTCAAATACGCGAACGCATGGGAAGTCCGCGCGCTCTTCTACGGCATCGGACCCGTCGTGGTCGTGCTCATCGTCAAGGCGTGCTGGAACCTCGCGCAAAAGACGATTCGCGCCGACAAGCTCGCATGGGCGATCGCCGCGATCGCATGTGCGACGACGCTGATCGTGCAGAAGGAATTGACGGTCATCTTTCTCGCGGCCGGCCTGCTCGGCATAATAGTTTTCGCAAAGGGGCCGGCGAAAGCTGACGGAGCTCAGCCCGTTTTGAGTGAGAAGTCCACATCGACGCCTGCGGTCGCTCCGTTTTTCGGCCTTGTCGTCGCGGCAGGCGCGAACTCGGCGATGACGCTGAAGCTATTCCTCTTCTTCTTCAGAACGGGGCTCCTCGTATTCGGCAGTGGCCTCGTGATCGTGCCGTTCCTCAAGACATACATCGTCGACCAATATCACTGGTTGAACCAGCAGCAGTTTCTGGACTCGGTCGCTATCGGCATGATGACTCCTGGGCCCGTCGTGATCACGGCGACCTTCGTGGGCTACCTGCTGAGCGGATTCGGCGGCGCCTTAGCAGCGACCGTGGGGATATTCTCGCCTTCGTTCTTGTTCACGGTCATCGGAACGCCGCTACTACGACGCTATCGATCCAACGCGCGCTTACAAGGCTTCGTGCGCGGCGTGTCGGTCGCGGTCGTGGGCGTTCTCGTCGGCACGTCCTACCTCGTGGGAAGGACGGCGATCGGCGACGCGCTCACGATCTCGGTCGCGGTGGCGGCATCAGTAACGGCCCTCTACGCGAAGAAGGTCCCAGATCCGGTTTTGGTCGCGAGCGGCGCGGTCATCGGGCTGGTCGCCTATCCGCTTTTAAGGCCGGGCTGGTTGCTGCACTAGTGGCCCGTTAGCGTGAACGCCTGTCGATGGAGGTAATGGTGCGCCGTGCCATCGCCCAAGAACTTCGCGTAGTACAAGTATCCGGTCCGGCGCGTGATCTCATCGGAAGGTTCACTCGGACTCACAAGCGTCGGATCCCAGTTTCTTGGGTTCGCATTGGTTGCCTTAGCGTCTGGATACGGCGCGGGCAATGCGACGACACCCTTGGACCAATTGAGAAGATCGGGCGAGGTGAGGACATAGATCCCGCCGTTCCCGACCATCGCCATCAGATATTGATGCAGATACGTATTGTATGAGAGGTCCGGTTGCCGTTCGTCGCGGGGCACGCTGGGGTCAAGAACAATATTCAGCGGCGTGAATGCGCCGCCAATCCCGGCGGAACTGAACGATCCCTGATCGTACTTCTGCCAGCTTCCGGGATCGCCGTCGCTCCCAATCGCCGCGCGCGCTATGCCATAACCGCTGACGCCGCTCTGCAGATCGATCTCGCGAAAGATGACGTAGATAAAGCCGTGCATTTCAACAGCCGTCGGCGTTAAGGCCCCCGCCCCGGTCGGCGTTTGCGTCGGCTGCTGCGGGTCATGACCCGAGATGATTTCGCCTTCGCGTTGCCACGTGAGGCCGCCGTCCTGAGAGCGAGCCAACCCGACACCGGCATAAAACGGCAGGCCCTGATAATCGATGCCGCTGAAAAGATGGTTCTCGGCGTGGTAGATCATCAGAAGATCTTTGCCGTTCGCCGCGGGAAAGATGCTGCCCGGACCGGCATAGTCTGCATCGAATGCGGTCGTGCCAGCGCCGGACGGCGTGAAAACCGTCGTCGGCGCCCCGAGCGCGAAAAGATCCGGCGTCCGGAACAAATACGTCCCGTACGCACCGCCGGCTGAAACCCACAGTTTGAACAATCCGTCGGGCTGCCGCATAAATGGCATGTGTAAGTCGGGTGTATATTGCATGCCGGGCGATCCAGGCGGGATCACGTTGCGTTCACCGCCGCTGATCGTGATCGCTGTCAGCGTCAGCGCCGACGGCGCTTTTGCACTCGGCGTCGCGGAGCCGGCGCACCCCGGGGAAGCCGCGAACGCGAGAATGCCCGCCAATAGCGGGGCTGTCATGTGACGGGCGCTCATCGCACGTTTCTCATGCCGGATAGAACGTAAACGGCGACGGTAGACGTTCCAGCCGCATACACCGGATTTGAACCAGGCTAACAAGAACAACGCGGCGACACATGACGGAGACCCCGCTTGCCCGGCAATCCAATCTCCCGCCCGCCGCAATACCGACGGGCTTGGTCGCGTTTCTCTTCACCGACATCGAAGGCTCGACCAAGCGCTGGGAGCAAAAGCCGGAAGCGATGCAGGCGGCCGTTGCCCGGCACGAATTCTTGATCCGCAAAGCGATTCAACACTACGATGGCTATGTCTTCAAAACCGTCGGCGATGCGTTCTGCGCCGCATTCCACAGTTCGCAGCAGGCGGTTGACGCAGCCCTTGCGGCGCAGCGTGCCTTATATAAGGAAGATTTCACAGCGGTCGACGGGTTACAGGTCCGGATCGGCATCCACGTCGGGAACGCAGAGGAGCGCGAGGGCGACTATTTTGGCCCCACCGTAAACCGGGTCGCGCGGCTGATGTCGATCGGGCACGGCGGCCAGGTGCTTATCTCAGATGCGGTTCGCGAACAGATACGAGCGCTGATTCCAAAGGACGCAGAACTCACCGACCTCGGACTGCGCCGGCTTAAAGACCTGATGCGGCCCGAACATGTCTGGCAAGTGACGATCGCCGGTCTGCCGGCGGATTTTGCGCCGCTCACGTCGCTTGACGCCCGGCCCAACAATCTTCCGATCCAATCCACGCCGTTGCTTGGTCGCGACGGCGAAGTCGTCGTCGTCAAACAGATACTCGCTTCACGTCAGTGCGTGACGATTTCTGGTGCGGGCGGGGTCGGCAAGACGCGACTGGCCGTCCAGGTCGGCGCCGACTTGATCGACCATTTCGAGCAAGGCGCATGGTTTGTCGACTTGGCGCCGATCTCCGACGCTGGACTCGTGCCTAGCGTCGTCGCACAAGCCCTGGAGGTGAAACAGTCGGGCGATTCCGTCGAATCGTCCGTATTGCAAGCGCTCAAGCGCAAACAACTGCTCCTGATCCTCGACAACTGCGAGCATCTGCTCGATTCGACTGCTCCGTTTGCCGACGCGATCCTCAAGAACTGTCCGCAAGTCCAGGTCCTGGCCACGTCGCGCCAACCGCTCGGCATCGCAGGCGAACACGTGCACCGCTTGCCGTCGCTCGAAGTACCGGACGCATCGGCAAAGATCGGCGTCGACGATATACAGCGGTTTGGCGCAACGGCACTTTTCGCGGATCGTGCCGCGGCTGCTGATAGTCGATTCGCCCTGACCGACGACACGGCGGTCATCGTCGCCGATATCTGCCGTCGTCTCGACGGCATCCCGCTCGCGATCGAGCTCGCTGCCGCACGCGTCAAAGTGTTATCCTTGCGCAATCTCGCGGTGCGCGTGGACGAGCGATTCATGGTGCTCACGGGCGGAAATCGCACGGCTCTGCCGCGACAAAAGACGCTCCGTGCGATGATCGACTGGAGCTACGGCTTGCTCGATGCGCGAGAGCAGACGCTTTTCAATCGGCTGGGCATCTTCGCGGGCGGATTTGGCTTGGACGCCGTTGTTGCTGTCTGCAACGGCGAGGACATCGACGAAGCAGACGTGCTAGATCTGCTTTCGTCTTTGATCGACAAGTCGCTCATCTCTGCGGACACGAGCGGCGACCACGAGCGATACCGCTTGTTGGAATCCACTCGCGCCTATGCTCTCGAAAAGCTCGGAGCCTTGGGCCAGCAAGACGCGCTCGCTTTGCGGCACGCGACGTACTTCCGCCTTTTCGCCCACGCGGCGTATGCGACCAGCAGAGCGCTGCCGAGCGAAAGGTGGCTGCCCGACCAGGAACCGGAGATCGACAATCTCCGCGCGGCGCTCGGTTGGTCGCTGCAGCAAGGTCATGACGCGGAAACGGGGGCGGAGATCGCTGGCGCGTGTGTCCAGCTATGGTCGGCGGCCGGTCTTACCGCGGAGGCGCGCAATTGGGTGAGTTCGGCGCTTGAGCGCGTTGACGCTGACGCGCGTCCCCTCGTCGCCGCGCCGTTGTGGCTCGCGCTCGCGACTCTCGGAACCAGCGAGCAATCCTACGAGCTGGCCGTCCGCGCCCAGAACGTGTTCGAGCAGGGCCACGACGAGGCCGGAACCGCCGACGCTCTCTACTCGGTCGCTTGGCAAAGCGCGGAGGCAGGTCGGCTGGACGAAGCGGAAGCCGCGGTCACGCGGGCGCTCGAGATCTACCGCAGATCGGGCCCTGAGTTGCTGCTCGCGAGGTGCCTCTCCATGCAGGCGATCGTCGCCCAGCATCGCGGTGACTACGACACCTCGCGTGCGCTTCTGCGGGATGCACTTGCGAGATTTCGAGCATACGGCGACGAGCGGCGCGTTGGCGGCGTGCTCACGAACCTCGGAGGGACAGAATTCCTAGCCGGCGATCTCGTGGCTGCGCAACGCTGCTTTGTCGAGTCGTTGGAGATCCTGTCGCGCCGAAAAAACGCGCTGGATCTGACGATTGTCCAGGGCAACATGGCCATGACTCTTATAGCGATGGACGATATCGCGGGCGCACGCGAAGCGGCTCGAGCCGCGATGGGCCATGCGATAGCGACGCGCGACGAGACGCACACCGCGGACATCACGATTTACCTGGCGTGCGTCGCAGCCCGCACCGATCGGATGGTCGAGGCCGCTCGCCTGTTCGGATTCTGTCGCCACCAATATGGATCGGTGGGCCTTATAAGAAAAATGGATGCATTTACACCGGCGATCTGGTTAGCGAAGTGGCTCGGGGATCGATTGGACGCGACTGAGATCGAGCGATTGGCGACTGAGGGAGCCGCGTGGCCCGAAAAACGCGCGATCGAAGAAGCTCTAAAGATCTAGGTGTTCAACAGACGGGTCATCTTTCTCATCCACCAATATTTGGGTTTCACTCTCGGCATCTATTTCGTCGTGATCTGCGCAACGGGCGCCGCGTTGATCCTCTTCGAGAATCGCATCGACGGTTTTCGCGATTTCCCGGTCCGTCACGTGACGCCCACGGGGGCGACGCAGACGCTCGCAACGATGCTAGCGACCGTTGAGAGAACGTATCCGGGTGAAAAGCCCACACACATCCTCAAGTCGTGCGATCGCGGCTGCACGTACGACTTCAGCTTCGCTCGCGATGCCGGAGATCGACTCGACGTTCTCGTCAATCCTTATTCCGGCAACATCGAACAGAGCGCGCTCTGGAGCCGATCCATCGTCGGTTTTCTCTACGATTTCCATGCCAATCTGCTTTCCGGCGACACGGGATCGACGGTCAATTCCACGATCGGACTCGTCGCTCTACTCATGTTCCTCACCGGACTCTCTCTGTGGCCTGGTTGGGCTAAAATCTCTCGGGGGTTTTCGATTCAGTACCGACTCGGTCCGTGGCGGACAAGTTTCGACCTGCATAAGGTCACGGGCATCGTGTGCGTGACCTTCTTTATCTTTATCGTTTTGACTGGCGTCGCGACCGTTTTTCTTGCCGAGCCTCCCGCTGTTGTGGTACCGGCAATTTCATCGAGTAAAAGAACGCCAATGACCCTTGACGCTCTCGTCGCCGCCGCGGATCGAGCACTTCCCGGCGAGATCACGATGATCTATCCGCCGGCTGACGCCAGCGCTTCGCTGCGCATCCGAAAAGTGGTGCCGGGAGATCCCGATCCGTACGGATGGAGCTACGTCTCCGTCGATCAGTACAATGGAAAGATCACGGCGGTTGACGACGCGAGCAAATGGCCCCTCGCTTGGCGCATCTATTCCTACTTCTATCCATTGCATATCGGATCGGTCGGCGGCCTCGCCATTCGGTATGTATACGTCACACTGGCCTGCGCCCCGATATTGCTCTATCTCACCGCCTTTCTGATGTGGTTGAATAGATTAAAACGCGATGAGGAGGCTGCTGCCGCTCATCTGTAATACAAGGGTGCGCTCGGGCGGCGGTAAAACGTGGGATTGACGCAAGCGACATCGGGAGAATCGGAAAGGCGGTCACTGTGATAACGCAAGGGAAAACTAGAGCAGTATTTCTCACCGGCATTCTTTTGGCTGCCGTGTGCGGCCTAAGCGCGGCAGCTCGAGCCGACGAGGGGCCAACGTACGACGGCCCGATCTCCCCGCCCGAAGCACAATTCATCGCGTCGATTCAGAGCGACCTATACAACCGTTTCAAACACGCGAGCGATGCGGAGAAAGCGGGCTACGTCCGCTACACCAGCGCGGACGAAACGGGTGCGATCAGCTACGCGAACCGGCAATGGGTCTCTGATCCCACGCATCCAAGTCAGCTCTGGTACGACAACGGCGGCAACATTCTCGGTGCCGATTTTTCCGTGCCGCGGCCGAATGGCGAAGCGCGCCCGCACCTGTGGGGCATAGATCCCGGGCGCTGGGTCGAGTTTGAGGGGCATGTCCACTACGTACTGAAAGATCCCTCGACAGGAGCCCTAAGCTACGACCACTGGATTTGGAATCACGACTTCGTTGCGGGCGGCGGCAGCCTTGACAACCCGTCCGCCGACACCGTCGTAAGTCTCGGAAAGGCCAAGAGCGCCGTGGACGTCGTCACCGTCTTTGAATTTCCCACGATCTGGGATCTCATCGTCTGGGTGAAACCGAATCCTGACGGCGCTTTCGCATACAAGAATCCCACGGTGACGCCGTAGGATCGCACGTGATTTCAGTAGCTCGAAAGTGCTTATGGAGCCGCGTTGATCTCGATGAGCCACGTTCCGTTTTTTTGTCGGCGCCACACGGTGAGATAGTCGCCGCCGCTTGCGATTTTTCGGCCGTGTATTTCGATCATGCTGCTGCAGTGCCCGGCTTCGTAGGCTTGATCGCCGTCCTGCGCGAGATGGTCCGTTCGGCAGTTTCCACTGAGGAAATGCACTTTGGTCAGGATATTCGCGATGTGAGCCTGGATTTGGGCGCGGCCGGTTAAGATATGCGGGCCCGGACCGATGAAGATGGCCGATAGTTCGTACGGAGCGGCGGCTGCGCGAGCATCGCCTCGAGCCAGCGCAACTTCGTAGGCCGAGTTGTCGGCTGCGATAGTGGCAAGTAGTACGCTATCGATTTTTTGCGCAGGCTCGGCTGGCGTGGATGCAGCGTGGCTGGCCGTCGAAAAAAGCGACGACGCAACACCAAACCCGAGCGCGGCCAAGGCGATCCGTCTCATGTAGGCCAAGTTCCATTTTGATGTACAAAGTCTTGTTCAAAAGTGCTTGGGGTTCGGATGATCCGACCAAGGCCGCTTTTGCTTTTCTCCACGCAAACGCATTTGCCGAGGCCGGACACGAGTGTCAGATCTTCTTGCTCGATGAGGCGGTTTCGTTGATGCGCAGCCCCGTAGCCGAATCGGTCGTGCCAGTCGGATGGCCCCCGCTCGGTGAAGCGCTTGCGAGAGCGATCTCGCTTGGCATACGGATCCACGTCTGAACAGCTTGCTCCAGGGCCCGTGGGGTCCTTGATGCAGACCTAGTAGCAAAAAACGCAGCGTTTGCGGCACCGGCTACGCTCATAAACCTCGTGGAGTGGGCCGACAAGATCATGAGCGAGTAGGTTTAGCGAATTATCGAACAGGTCGTTGTGTCGCCTTCGCATGGACAACCGATCGACTCTTCGAGACGCCGCTTCATCTCTTGCGCCTCGATCATCAAGGCGTCCAGCTCCGCGATGCGCCGATGAAGGACGCCAAGCACCACTTCACGTCCGACCGTTGATCCGCGTGGCTGCGACGTTATGGTCGCTAGGCCCCGAATAGTGATACCCGCCCGCCGAAAAAAGCGCAGGATCTTCAGCTGATCGACGGCATTGTCGTCGTATTCGCGCACGCCGCGCCTGCGAGGCGGCCGGGGCAGGAGACCTGCGGCCTCATAATATCGGATCGCAGATTGTGCGACTCCAGCCTTTTTTGCGACTTGTCCGATCGTCATTGGAAGCTGCCCCTTGACTTAAAGCGCACTTCAAGTGCTATGTTCTTTTCTGCTATGCAGAAGATTCAATTTTCAGCTCTCCCAACCCCCGTGAAAATCGCGGTCTGGTTCGCCTTCGTTCTCGCATGGATGGCACTCGAACGTGAAGTGATCGAGCCCCTTGGCATTTACCATTTCATGCCGTTCTACCGAGTTCAAGGTTTTTGCGTGTGGGACTTTCTCGTCATCGCCGCGATCACAATCGTGCTCGTTCGAATGAACGCCGCCGTGCCGCGCGGGTCAGGCTAATCGGTCGAGGCCACGAGGGTATCGTCTCTAGGGCTTTCCCCGTTCGGCTTCGAACGCCGGTTTTATGAGTATATGGATCGTCTTGCATGTCGTGGCGATGTTCGTGGCGTTTGCGTTCACGACCGGCGTCGGCATCCACATGACCGCAATCGCCGACACGCTCGATGTTCGAGCCATCCGAACGGCCGTGCGGATCGCCCGACCGATGCAGACGATCGGCATCACAATCATGCTGGTCGGCGTCGTCTTTGGATTTGTGTCAGCCGCCAGCGCCGGGTTCAGCCTTACGTCGAAGTGGCTCGTCGAGGCCTACGTACTTCTCGCGCTGCTCGTCGTCATCGGCGTCGCCGTCCACAGGACGTGGTTCGCTAGGCTGGCAAAAGCGGCCGCAGCAAGCGGTGACGATCATGCGTCACCGGAATTATCCGCGGTTGTCGCTGATCGTTTCGTCCGCATCGCGGGCCCCGTGAGCGGCCTGCTCTGGATCGCTTTGATCACGGTGATGGTGGTCAAGCCATCCTAGGAGATCGCGCCCGATGAGGATGCTGACTATTCGAGGCGCGCTTTATTGCGCTGGCGTACTCATTTTGGGGGCATCGTCGTCGGGCGCGGTGCCGGCTCCGTCGCAGCCGCCCGCATCGGATTGCAATTCCTCGCCGCTGGCGCCGGCGTGCGGCGCCGTTCGGGGAGTTCGCGCGGAAGGGTGGCTCGCACAGAGCCGCTCGCCCGTGCTGGCTCGCAACGGAATGATCGTCACGAGCCAGCCGCTTGCGGCGCAAGCCGGACTTCGCATCCTCATGGCCGGCGGAAACGCGGTCGACGCCGCAGTCGCAACCGCTGCGACCCTCAACGTGACCGAACCGATGAACGTCGGGCTGGGCGGCGATCTCTTCGCGATCGTCTATATCGCAAAAGAACACAAAGTATATGTGCTCAACGCGAGCGGCACTGCGCCCACGGGCGCGACGATCGCGCATCTCAACGCTCTCGGCTACAAGTACGATCCGCACGACTGGGGTCCGGGCTCGGGGATGCCGCCCGGCGGTATTCTAGACGTCACCGTTCCCGGCGCCGCTTGGGGCTGGGACGAATTGCTTCGGCGCTACGGCACGATGGGTCTTGACCGCGTGCTTGCGCCAGCTGTCGACTATGCCGAAAACGGTTTTCCGATCTCCGAGCGCATCGCCCACGATTGGCAGCTGCCGGACGCGTTGCCGCTGCGTGGCTGCTGCACGCTACTCGATCCCGATTCGGTCAAGACATGGTATGTCAACGGCGCGCAGCCGGTGACCGGACAGATCTTCCGCAACCAGCGACTTGCGTACACGTTGCGGCTGTTGCAGAAATACGGGCGCGATGTGTTCTATAAAGGACAGATCGCACGCGCCATCGTCGCCAAATCGAGCGCTCTCGGCGGCACGATGACGTTGGCCGACCTTGCGCGCTACCACGGTGAGTGGGTGCAGCCGCTTAGCACGAATTATCACGGCTACGACGTGATGGAACTGCCGCCGCCCTCACAGGGGTTTGCGACCCTAGAAGCGCTCAACATTCTCGCGCAATGCGTTCCGAAACTTCTTCCCGGGCAGTCGCTTGCGTCGCTGGGACTGGCAAGTCCGCTCTATTGGAACATGCTCGTCGAAGCGAAGAAACTCGCGTACGCTGACCTCTATGCCTACAACGCCGACCCCGACCATTCCGCGATCCCGATGGACAGATTGCTGTCGCAAGGATACGCGCAGTCGCTTTGTTCGAAGATCGACCCAGCGCACGCTTCGAGCACCGGTCCGCCCGGAGAATCGAGCGATAAAGGCGACACGATCGTGCTGTCGACCGCCGACCGCTTCGGCAACATGGTTTCGCTCGTCAACAGCAACTACGACGGTTTCGGTTCCGGCATCACGGTGCCAGGCTATGGTTTCATCTTGCACGATCGCGGTGGACTCTTCACCCTCGACCCGAAGAGCCCCAACGCGATCGCGCCGCAGAAGCGACCGTTCAACACGCTGATGGCGGGATTTGTGACGCGAGACGGACGGCCGTTCATGACGCTCGGACTGATGGGCGGAGACATGCAGGCGCAAGGGCACGAGCAAGTTCTCGTCGACATCATCGATCTCGGCGCGAACGTGCAGCAGGCGGGCGACATGGCGCGCTTCCGCCACTTTGAGGTGACCAATCGACTGTTCTTAGAATCGCCGCTCTACGATCTCCTCGGCGAGCGACTAAAGGCGATGGGCCACGACGTTCATTCTGCGAACCGCGCGCCGATGGGCGGATATCAGGCGATCATGGTTCTGCCAAGCGGTGCTTATGCAGCGGGTTCGGATTTCGGCAAAGACGGCGAAGCCGTCGGCTGGTGATACGGCGCGGTCTCGAAACAATGGCGAACGTTAACACTTTGCTTCGAATCGCATAGCCCCTACAGATAGGCGCACGCAGCGCGTGGAAGCGGTGTTGGGCTCGCCGGCACTGAAGCGCGTCCTTCACCGAAAGGTCCGGACGATGCGTATATTCAGACTCATCTTGGTTGCGGCGTTTCTTACTCTGCCGTTGGCAATGCCGCGCGCTGCTGCGGCCGTCGATCTGCCCCATGTCTCGGCGTCTTCGTGGCAACTCGATCTCGACTACATGGTGCGAAGCATCGAAAAATATCACGTCGATCCTTTTCACGACGTCAGTCGCTCGCTTTTCGACCAACGCGTGGCAGAACTGCGCGCCCGACTGCCGCATTTGAATCGGGCGCAGGCAATCGTTGGGTTGGCCAGCATCATAGCGCTCGTACGCGACGCGCACACGGGCTTTGGAATCGGCACGAGTCCGCCAATCTCGTTTCATGCGTTCCCGATCAAGGTCTATCAATACTCGGATGGCGTTTTTATCCAGGCTGCCGCACCACAATACAAACAACTGGTGGGGCAGAAAATCGTGGCTGTCGGAGGCGTGCCGATTTCAACAGTGCTCCAGCGTTTGCAGACAGTCGTCATGTCAACGAATGATTGGACATTCCGCTCGCAGTTGCAATTCCAGTTCAAAGGCGAGATCCTCCATGCGCTCGGGCTTTCGCAAAGCGACGATGCTGCGACGCTTGAATTGCGCGGACCATCGGGGCTAAACTCAGTCACGTTGCAAACTTTGCCGCACCCCTTCGCAATGGGCTATCGACCTGGCCCGCCAGAGCGTTCCGATTGGATCGACGCGCGCACGGTCAGTTTGCCGCCGCTGTATCTCAGGCACCTTGACGAATACTACTGGTACGAGTGGCTGCCCGATGCCGGAACTCTATACGTGCAGTGCAACTTCGTGTTGAATTCCGACAAGGAATCCTTTGCCGATTTCTTTTCCAGAGTATTCGGGGTCGCCGACAAGGAGCCGGTCAAAAAGTTCGTGCTCGATCTTCGCTTCAACGGCGGTGGCGACAATCTGCTCCTGCCCGTCGTCGTGCAGAACTTGGTGAAGCGCGACAGCATCAACGCTCCGGGAAAACTTTTTGTGATCATCGGCCGCGGCACGCAGTCCGCCGCGGAAAACCTCGTCAATCGTCTCCAGCGAGACACACACGCTACATTCGTGGGTGAGCCAACGGGGGAGCGACCGAATGAGTTCGGCGACCCGTGGCCCTTCGTGTTGCCCAACAGTCACATCGAAGTGCACATTGCCAGCATCAAGTGGGAAGACATCGACCCGCGCGATGATCGACAGTGGACTGGACCCGATCTTGCAGCGGAGCTGACATCTTCCGACTACGTTGACGGAGTGGACCCCGCGATGGATGTCATCCAGAAAGGCTCGTTCATCCCCATCGAGACCGCGTTGCATCCATATCTCGGTAAGCAAACTGAGGCACTGCATCAGGCACTTCTAGGTTACGTCGGCGATCCCGAACATAAGTTCACACAGGTTCAATATCCGATGGAGGCCCTTGCAACTGAGCTGATCGCCGATAAGGACTTCGCCGACGCTCATAGTCTCCTTCGATGGAGTGCCGCCATCTCGCCGAACTCCGCCCGAGCGTTGGACGCGCTTTGCGATTCGTATCTTTCTACCGAGACTCCGCAGGCGGCCAAACCATGCTATGCGTCGATTCTGGCGAGATTTCCGCGCGACGCGATCGCCGCCTCTAGAATTTCTGTTCTCGCATCCGGGCAGCTCCCCGATCTATAAAGCTGCCGAAAGCGCGTAGCGCAGCAATGAAGAGCGAACTGTGGCGGCGAATACGCAACGGCCGTTACAGGAGTTCTGAATGCAATCTCATTCATTCCCTTACGTCCGCATTTCCGCGCTTGCTCGCGCGCTAGGACTTGCGCTGCTCTCCTTAGTGTTCGCCGTCGGACTTGTCGCCTCTGCCGCTGCCCAACCACCGCGCCTCCTGTGGCGCCCTGCTATTCCCATCGAAAGTGTTTTTATTGAGCATTTCGGATCCGGTCTCGCGCCGGAGGTCGACCTTCGCCCGAAGATACGCCAGTTCGGATTGCCGATTCGCAACCAGGGCAACCGTGGCACGTGTACGGTATTCGCGACCACATTTCTGATCGAGTATCAGAAGGCGAGTATGGCGGGCTCCACTGGCGCGCGTGTCCTCTCGGAAGAGTACCTTAACTGGGCCGGCAACAAAGTCGCCCACGAAACCTCTGACGGCGGCTTCTTCACCAAATTCATTCCTGGTTATGAAACGTGGGGCATCTCCGGTGCGAGGCAAATGACCTATCGGCCGACGTACAATCCAAGCCACCCCGCGGCGCCAAGCAAGGCGGCCATCAAATCTGCTCAGGCGATGTTCCCCGTAAAATATCCTTTTGTGATCCTCAAGGTGTGGGATAATACGAAGGGGATGACCCGCGCAGAACTGCAAAGGGCGCTCGCGGCTCTGCGATCCGGACGTCCCGTCGCCACAGGAATTTGGTGGCTTTCGACATTTGCAACCGTAAACGTCCACGGCGTTCCGCTCCTCAAAGATTATCCGCGCAGCGCGAATTCCAACCCCGACCCTTCTAAGAATCCGATGTTCGACGGTCACTCAATCGATCTCGTCGGCTTCAAAGAGTCGCCCGCATTTCCCGGCGGCGGCTATTTCATATTCCGCAACAGCTTCGGACGGAGCTTCGGCAACGCCGGCTACGGATTTGTGTCGTTCCAATACCTGCGCGCGTACTCCAACGATGCCATCGCCATAGCGCCGCCGCCCTGGCATCCGGGGCGGCCATAACCAGACCTTAACCCGGAGCTAGTCAGACTCGAGGCGGATCAAAGAGCCTTTGGTATTGACTGAGCGTTCATTCAGTTGCTATACTATGCACCATGACGAAACCCCCGCCCAGGCGACGCGATGTCGCACGCTCGCGCCAGGCGATCCTCGACGCCGCCGCCGAGCTGTTCGCTCAGCATGGATTCGATGGGACCTCATTCGGGCAGATCTGCCCCGCCGCGGGCGTCTCGCGCGGTCTGCCGGCATACCTATTCGGCAACAAGCGAAAGCTCTATCGAGCTGTGGTGGATCGGGGCGCGGGCGAACTTCGCGCGCAGATGACGGCTGCGCTCCGCTCGATCCCATCTGATGCCGGCGCGGAAGTCATCTTGGAACGCTTCGTCAACGCGTATCTCGACTATCTCGCGGCGAATCGCACGATCGTCCGCCTACTTCAGTTCGAGATGCTTGGTTCTTCCGACCAATCGGCCATCGGCATCGGCGGGGCGCTCTTCGAAGAAGGTCTGGAACTGTTGCGGGGTGCGTTCAAGCGCGCGAAGCTCCGCGATGTCGAAGCGCGACACACGCTCTTGAGCATCGTCGCACTGTGTTTCTATCCGTTCATGGTCAAGAACGTCGGCTTTAGTGTCGATCCTTTTTCGCGCGCTTTCGTGTCCGCGCGCAAGCGACATATCGTCGGTCTGCTGCTGCGTGAAATCGGCCGATGACCGCGCTTCGCCCTGGTCTGGTTCGCGCTGCAATCCTGCTGCCGGCTGCCTACTATTGCGCCGCCGGTGCGCTGCTCTTCGCGGTGCCACGCTTCTTCTACACACACATCGCGACGATCGGCGACTTTAACGCGCACTACGCGCGCGATATCGGAAGTTTCTTGCTGCCGCTAGGCGGCTTTCTCGTCGTCGCCGCATGGCGGCCCAGTCGCTCTCGACCGCTGCTTACTTTTGCGGCTGTCGCGAGCGGACTACATGCCGTCAGCCATCTCATTGAAGGTGTTGGGTCATGGAAAGCTCTCGTCGCGCTGGCGTTCTTCGTGTTGGTGACGGTCCTTCTCAGTTGGTCGGCGCTCACAGCGTCGGAGGGTCAATGATGGAAAGGCGGTTCGCCTTCATCGCGCTTGCGATTGCCGTGATCGTCCAATCGGTCTGGCTCGTCTGGATGACGGTGGGCGTGCATCAGCATGTGATCGTCTCGACCGCGCTCTTTGACGTGCTCTTTGTCACTCTGCTTTTCACCGGCGGGCGCTTTCGCTGGCTCGCCGGCGTCTTGCGGATCGCTATCGGCGTGAATTTTGGGCTGGCGGTTGCCGATCGCTTCGGTCTGCTCGGAGCGTACGGATCGCCGGGGGTATCGTGGGGTGATTGGACGCATTTCGTCGTCTACACGCATCAGGTCAACGCGTTCCTACCAGCGAGCCTCGCCCCGACTCTCGCTGTAGCCGCGACGATCTACGAAGTCGTTCTCGCTGTGGCGCTCCTCATCGGTGTCCGCCCACGATTCTTCTTGATCGCGTCGAGCATCCTACTTCTCTTGTACGGACTCGCGATGACGGCGACATTCGGATTTGCTTCTCAACTGGCATATGCCGTGATCGTGTTGTGCGCGGGCGCCTGGGCGCTCGCGACCGGCGATGCGACGTTTTGGAGCGTCGAGGGTGTGTTGACGCGCAGATGGGGCGCGCGATCTAGGGAAGATACAGCGATACGAAGATAAAGTCTGCGTCTGCGTCCATCACCGCGATCTGACTCACCGGCGGCCCGCCGCGGTAGTTATAGTAGGGGGCGTCGATGCACGTCGTGACGTGGTCACCGACCCGCATGGAGCGCTTGGCCATATACTGCATATCCGACATGATGCTGTCGTCGAGGCGGGCGCTGCGGCCGTCCGAAAAATGCATGTCGCCGGCTTGAGACTCCGCCGAACCGGTCGGGGAATGTATCGCCGATATCTTGGCTTGCTGACATTTCACCTGCGCCGCGGAAACGGTCGGAAGCGACGACGTCAGGAGCCCCAACAGGGCTATGACGATTTTCGTGCGGTTCATAACTATCTTATACAGCCTCTTCCGCGATAGCGCAAGCCTTACGGCTCTCTATCGGATGAGTCGACGGGCCCCATGCGCGGCGTGTTCTTCGGGTAGTTCCCATGCGGATGAGTCGCGAGCCAGCGCTCTGCGCGCGCCGCGAGGTATTCGAAATCTTCCAAGAGCCAGACGTCGCGCGTGCGACGAATGCGCTGTACGGTCGGCGCGAGAAGCGTCCAGTACTGGATGATGATCGGTGACGCGTATTCGAGGTACGCCGCCTCGTCGATCAGACCGTTCTTCATCCACGCTCCGATGTGCTCGAACCACGCGATGATGTGGCGTTCGGGGTGCAGCGTGCGATCGATCGGCCGCTCACCGAGCGATGCCTGAAAATCCGGGTCCCTCATCTTCGCTGCAAGCTGGGTCCGGACGAAGTGAAAACGGTCCTCAAGCGCGGAGGACTGCTCGAGCTCGAGCAACTTCAACATCGCGCTAAGCTGATTGCTTGCGCGCAGATGGTGGAGTTGGATAAATGCCGCGATGGCGGTGATCGTGATGACGACAAAGGTGCCGACGGCGGCGACCGTTGTCCACGCTTCCAGTGACATGTCGATTCCCGCGACCGGTTGGACGAACCGTGCGCTGACGCCTTTCGGCGACTATACCTTGACAATGAGCGGACACTCGTGCATTATACGTGTGTAGGTTTCTAGTCAAGCAGACATTTCGCGAGCCGGTGCGCCGAGGGTGCAACCGGCTCTTGCTATTTTGTGAGGTGGCCGTCGATGATCCGCAACAGAGGTTTGGCGCCGGCGCTTGGCGCTGCTCTGCTAATTTCGTTGTGCACGAGAGCTGGCGGCGCGCTAGATTCCTCGGCGCGCGTCGACGCGGCGTCGCAGCCGCACGTCCTGACGATCTCGGACGGCGGCGACGTCAATACGCTCAATCCGCACTTCGGACAACTTGCAGCCGTGGCCAATCTCTCGGAGATGACGATGGCGTGGCTGGTCAGATGGGACGAGCACAACCAGCCCTATCCCGAGCTCGCGACGCAAGTGCCCACGCAGGCGAACGGCGGCGTCAGCCGGGACGGCCGTACGATCACCTATCACATACGCAAGGGAGTCGTATGGTCGGACGGCATGCCCTTCAATGCCGACGACGTCGTGTTCAGCACGGCTGTCGTGAACAATCCCGCCAACAATGAGTTCGGCCGCTTCGATCAGATCGCACGAGTAGACGAGCCCGACAAATACACGGTGATCTACCACCTCAAGAAACCGTTCTCGCCCGCCATCGCGACGTTTTTCTCGAGCTGTTGCGCGAACGCGTGCCTCCTACCTAAGCACCTCTTGTCGCGCTATCGGAACATCAACAACGTGCCATACAACTCGTTGCCGGTTGGGATCGGACCGTTCAAGTTCGCGCGGTGGGACCGCTCGAAGCAGGTCGTGTTGGTCGCGAATCCGCTCTATTGGCGCGGGCGGCCGAGACTCGATGAGATCATCTATAAGATCGTGCCGGATCACGATGCGCTTCTCGCGCAACTGAAAGCGCACAATGTCGACATGTGGTATCAGTTCAGCGGTGCGTATCTGACCCGCATCCAAGCATTAAGTGGGTACACCATATATCGTCAGGCAAGTTACGCATACAACCACTACGATTTCAATATCATGCATCCCGACGTGTCCGATCCGGTCGTTCGGCAAGCACTTCGTTTCGCGCTCAACCGTCAGGCGCTCGTCGACAAGGTCGAGCACGGTATCGGCTTCGTGCAGGACTCCGTGACCCCCGCGACCGCTCCCTATTTCGTCGACATGGGGACGACGCCGTACGATCCCGCGAAGGCAAACGCGCTGCTCGACCAAGCCGGATGGGAGCGCGGCACCGACGGCATCCGCGCGAAGAACGGGGTCAAACTCGATCTACACGTCGCGGCCCAAGACGGGAGGCCCGACACCGACGCGCAACTCGCGCTCATCCGCGACGACTGGAAGGGGATCGGCGTCGGAATGCAGGTGCGCCACTACCCGGCTTCTCTGATGTTCGCACCGCCGCAGCAAGGCGGCGTCGTCTATGGCAACGCTTGGGACGTCATCACTTTTGCGTGGGCTGCCGACCCGATCGGCGACTACTCGGGCATCTATGGATGCAACGCGTTTCCGCCTGCCGGCCAAAACAATCTGCGCTGGTGCGACAAAACGGCCCAGGATGCGATGAATGCGCTCTTCGGTCACTACGATCCGGCGCAACGAAAAGCAGACCTGAGGACTATGATGCAAGCGTTCATCAGCGACGCGCCTTCGATCGTATCGTACCTCCGAGTCGATCTGTTCGCGTATAACAAGAGCCTCAAGAATTATCACCCCAACAACTTGACGCCGTTCGACAACATGATGAACGTCGATATCTAGCAGGCGCGGGCGGAGCCGCGTCACGTGCCTTTTTCAGCGCCGATATAGCGGATGAACTTCAGGATGAACTGGGGCGCCGTGGAGAGCAAAGACGCGTCGCCGTACGCTAAATATACCTCGCCGCCCACGAATTTTTGGTGAAACGCGGCGGATATATTCCACGCGTTTTCGGCAGCAGGTGCGGTTGTGAATTCGGGCGGGGTGCCGATGATGCGTCGCACGCCGAGGGCAAGCGCCTGATTCGGTCCGGATTGATACGAGTAGCTCGCGCGTTCCAGCCACTGTGTCAGTTGCTGGCCCTTATCTGGGATAAACATCCTGTCGTCCACGAACTGATCGGTGTCGTCGGCTTCCAGCGATATCGCGCCGCGCGTTCCCAGACGAACGGTGGCGCTGCGCGCCCACGTGTTGAGTCGGCCCGGACCGAAATGACCGGTATTGAATGCGACGAATGCCGGCAACGCGCCATTCAAGTTGTATCCAACTTGCGCGCCCTGCTGTGTGACCGGCACAAAGGGACCCTCCATGAGCGGCTGACCCTTCACCGGCAGGTTCTGGAAGCGCACGTATGATGATCCAGTCGAGAGCTGCAGGTTGAAGAGCGTGCGGGTGGTGAGCGAACCCAACACGGCGCTGACGGACTGATCCAACGCGCCCGTGTGATCGTGATATCGGTCGAGGTTGCCGTTCACGTCAAATTCTATGTACCGGTCCGTCGGCGCGAACTTGAACGGTTTGAAAAAATTGACATTGTACCCGGCGATGTCAGGATGCTGCACGAGTCCGTCCGTAGGGTCGAAGTACAGCCCGACTTTGCGCAGCACGGCGGATATCGCTGATCCGTTCGGACTAAAGAGATTGACGCCGCCTTCGTATCGTTGTGCTTGCGACCCGTCGAACACTTGCGAGCCAGAATTGTTCCCGAATCTCGCGAACTCTTGAAGATTCGTCAGGTTGCTGTGCGTGAAGGTGATGCCGTCGGCGTCATTGTGAAGATCCGGCGTATCGACCATGCTCCCTTGGAAGTTGAAGGCCGTCTTTTGATTCGGCGTCACGTAGTTCACGGCTTCGGCCGTGTCGTCGCGTTGGACACCCGTCGTATGCAGCATGCCGTAACTGAAGAGGCCGCGTTGCCCTTCGACCGCGTAACCCTCACGCGGCGTCGGAATGGCCGGCGTATAGAACTCGATGATGCCCGGGCATCCCGAGCAGACTCCGTTGGGATAGCTGTAGAAGTTCGCGCCTTGTGTGAAAAACGGCCGCACTTCCTGATAGATGCGTGGAAAGGCGGTCGGCGCGATCGTCTGCTGATCGGTCTCGACGTTGGAGTAATCGGGATAGAGCGTGCCGACAAATGAGGTCCCGGGGATGAGCGGGATCGAGAGGTCCGCGCCTTCACGTATCGCCGATCCGCCCGCGGTGACGGACGCCGCCTTTCCCAACGCATAGATTCCGAATCGGGGTTTCTCGCGCAGCGCGGCGAGCTTCGGCAATCCGGCGAGCGAACCGGAATAGTTGACGTCGTTGAAGTCGGTCTGAGCCGGACCGAAGCTCCAGACGAATGGATGGTTAGTGACCGGCATATAGCGGATGAACTGGATGCGCCAATCGCCCGAGCCCGTGCCGTGCATGACCGCCAGCGGGATCTTCATCGTGATGGTGTAACCGCCGGCGACGACCCGGCCCGCGCTCCACCACTCCGGTTCGAACGAGTTGTTCTCGGTCGAGAACTGGTAGTGCGTGCCGATCGCGGTGGACGTGAACTTGTATCGAAACCCACGGGTTCCGTTGGGCCAAAGATCGACTTGCACTTCGTCGTCGGTGTCCAACCCCACGCCGTTCGTGTGCTCGGTCGTGCGCACCGGAATGCTCTGCTTGGCATCGATGCCAACGTAAAGAAAGGCGCCGTCGGTCAGCGTGTACACCGCTGTGTCCTCTTTGGCCGCCGCGTGATCGCGCAAATCGTACGAGAGATGGGTGACCGCGGCGTCTTTCCATGCCGGACTGTCTAGCGTGCCGTCGATCACCGGAGCCGCCGACGTGTGCGGAACGACGAGCGAGCCTATGTGAATCGTCTCACTGTTCGCGGCGACCGCCGATGGCGAGCAGAGAAATAGGATAAAAAGACATCGCAACGCCGCGCGCCGCACCATGGCTACCTCCGGCCCGACTACTAAATGCTTAGTTATTGTAGCGGGCGGTCGCGCGAGTGTCAACACTTGGATGCGAAGGTCGCAGTCGCCAGACCGCGGTACCTGACATAGATGTTCTCGCCTGGCGAGCGCGCCACGTTGCGCGACGAATTGATCGCATCGGCTCGCGCTGACGGCCGGATCGTAGGCGCCGCGCTGACCGGCTCCGCCGCTGCCGGACGCGAAGATCGCTGGTCGGACATCGACCTCGCGTTCGGCGTCGCAGCCGAGGCGGACTTCAAGAAGACGATCGCCGACTGGACCGAACGGATGTATCGCAGCCACGAGGCCGTCCACCATCTCGATGTCTTTCGCGGCGCAACGCTGTATCGGGTCTTCTTGCTCGCCAACACGCTGCAGGTCGATCTCGCTTTTTCTCCGGCACCTGAATTCGGGGCCATCGCGCCCAGCTTTCGCCTTCTCTTCGGAACCGCGAGCGAACAGCCCGCGACGAAAACTCAAGGTCCCGTCGAGCTTATCGGCCTCGGATGGCTCTACGCGCTTCATGCCCGATCGAGCATCGCGCGTGCGCGAGTCTGGCAAGCTGAGTACATGATCAGCGGACTGCGCGATCACGTTCTCGCACTGGCTTGCCTACGCAATGGCGTCCTCGCCGTCCAGGCCCGCGGGATCGACAGCTTGCCCGCAGATGCGACGGGTGCCGCTGCCGATGCGCTTGTGCGCTCTCTCGACCTCGCGGAACTTTCGCGCGCGTTCAAAGCCGCCACCGTCGCTTTGCTCGTCGAAATCGAATTCGTCGACCCGCAGCTTGCCGCACGTCTGACATCGGCGATTCGCGAACTGGCCGGCGGCTAAGTCATGGCGTGGTGACCGTCAGCGTGATATTGGTGACCTCGACGCCTTCGGTCTTCACTATCGACACGCTTTGCTGCGTCGTGCCGGCAGTCATCATGAAGTCGGCCGATTCCTGACTCTGGTCCTTCTCATGCCCGGTCCCGGCATGCGCCGGAAGAGCGTTCTGATACCACGCGTATACTTTGTCGAAAGGATCTTTGGTCATGTACACGTCCGAGGCAACGTGCTTGCCGTTGACGGTAGGCGTCTCCCCGGCAGCCAGCGTCGCGCCGGGATAGACGGGCAATTTCGTCATGAGAACTGTTGCGCCCGTTGCGGCTGTGGCCATAGCGGGCGAGGCCGCGGCCGACGAAGTGCTCGTCTGGCTTGCAGTATCGTTCTTGGCGCATCCCGCGCTGATCATGGCCCAGCCGATCAGCGCGAGCGCCACCCCGCGCCGCGCACCGAGATAGCCAAATGGAGATTGTTTGCTCATCACGACATCCTCTCTAAGCGGTGAACTAGGCCAAGGGTACTACGCAGCCGTCCGGTCAGCGTCTTGCCTGCACGAGGGTAGGCCCGAGGCGAATTACGCAAAATCTCCGAACGGCCCAGCTATGGCGGAACTCGGCCCAAAGCGTTATCCGGGAATGGCGCTTGCCGTTGCAAGTCTCGCGGCTGCTGTTTTGACGACCGCCTTTGCTCCAGAGCCTGCCTCGAACGACCTGGTTCGCATCACTCTGCCGCAAGCCACGTTTTTCCTCGCGCGCGTCGGCGAAAAAGAGCAGCTCTACGTCGTCGGCATTGACGCGAAGCACGATGAGCGAGACGTTTCGACGTCTTCGAGCGGAACGAAGTACATTTCGAGCAACCCCACTGTCCTCGGCGTCGATCGAGACGGTCGCGTGAGCGCGAACGGATTTGGCACCGCCGTCGTCATGGTGCAGCACGGTAATCTCAAGGCCTTCGCGATGTTCTGGGTCGAGGACCCGGTCCATCCTCAACCTCCGCGCGACGTGACGAACGAAGTGAGGATCACCCGCCTGCCCGTGCAGATCACCGCGGAAGATCCGACTGAAAACCGTTTTGATCAGACAATCCGCATCACGAACGTGCAGGCGATTCCGTTGTTGGGTCGGCTCTACGTGGTGGTCGCTGGTCTTCCACCGCGAGCCGTCATCTTTGGCGGGCGGACGAAAACGGTGGCGCCGGTCGGTTCGCCGTTCTATTGGGCGCAACTCCCGGACGGCCTCACTCTGCAGCCGGGCCAGAGCGTTACCGTCAATTTCCAGACCTGGCTCTTGAGCACCGAACGTTTCGATTGCACGGTCCGCGTCTTCCAAAGTTCGGTCGACCCGTGAGTTCCTAGCGATCGATCGTCACGTAGGAACTCGCGCGCTGACCACGGGCACCATCCACACGGCATACCCATTGGAATCTCGCACGTTTGCGACCATCTGGTCGAAATAGTCGATCGCCGTTTGCCGCGAAAATCGCGTCAGCTCGCCGATCGAATCCGCATAGCCGTCACGCCAGGCGGTGAGGATCGTTGCGAAGAGTTCGCGCGAACGCAGCGTGTCCACCACGACGTAGTCGATCGCTATCTCCGCTAGATCCAGCGCTTTGAGTATGCTGAAGGTGTTGCGACCGATGAATAGGTCGGTAGCCGTCGCTGCCTCAAAGCTCCTCGGCGCCGCATGCCAGAAATCTCCCGGGTCGAGTGTCGCGCGCTGGAAATGCAGCATCCCGTAGTCCTCGGGGATCAGATGAAGATAGCCGCCGCGGCGGGTGACGCGCGCGAGTTCCGCGATCACGCGGTCGGGATGTGGGATCGAGTGGAGGACATGGCGGCACACCGTCAGGTCGAAGCTCGCATCGTCCGCATCGAGCTCGTATATGCTCTGATGCTCGAACGATACCCGCGGCGAAAGCGCCGCGAACTGCGACCGCGCTCGTTCGAGATGAGCGTCGATGATATCCACGCCCAAGACGCGGGCGCGCGGATACAGCTCAGCGAGTCGAGACGTGATCTCTCCGGTGCCGCAGCCTGCGTCGAGTATCCGCGCTTCGGCGGGCAGCTTGTAACGGGCGAAGAGCGATGATTCCTGTGGCCAGATGGCTCGCGCCTGCGCATCAAGATTGCGCACCATGGATTCGTCAGCCATCTGTTTTGCATGCGGATTCAAGTCGTCCATATCGCGCCCGAGATTCTTCAGGACCGGGTTGCGTCCCGTCTGATTAAGAAAGAGGGACCGCACCGTTCGGCGCAGTCCCTCTGGCTGTCGTTATAGTTTCCCTAGTTCTTGTTCGCCGTCAGAGCTTCAAGTGACCCGAGACCATCAAGAAGATCAACGCGACGAGCACCAGAATTGCGGTTTCCAAAACTATCAGCCTCCTTTTATAAAGGTGATTGGATTTTACCCATTTCCAGCGTCGCCAAAACGCCGTTTTTGGCCAAGTCTTTGCATCGCAAAGTCACTGGGTGAATGCCTCGACGGTGTTCAAGTCGCTGCCGTTCGTGCCGCCGATAGCGAAGAGCACGTTCTTGACGGCGCCGGCGGCAAGGCCCAGCCGCGCGGTCGGCATCGATGACCGCGTGGTCCACCGTATGGTCGCCGGATTGTAGGCCTGAAGCGTCGTCAAGTACTGGGCCGCGGGGCCGCTGCCGCCGACCACGTAGATCTTTCCGCGGATGGTGCCGGCTGCCGCGAAGCCGCTCGCCGTCGACATAGACGGTTCAGTAATCCAGGCGTTGGTGGCGGGGTTGTACGCGTACAGCGCGCTCAAGGTTTCGGTTGCGTTATGGCCGCCACACGCATAGAGAATGCCGTTGACAACGCTCGCGACCATCGCTGTTTGAGCCGCTGGGAGCGGGGCCCTCGCCGTCCACGTGTTGGTCGCGGGTTTGTATACTTCGACCGTATTGAGGAAGTGGCCGTTCGCATCGTCGCCGCCGACGGCGTAGAGTCCGCCATAGACGACACCGACCGCGACCGCATTCTGCGCCGTCAACATCGGGGCTTTGGCGGTCCAAGTATCCGTCGCTGGATCGTATGCCTCGACCGTCGTCAATGCGCCGTGGGCGTTTGAATTGCCGCCGACCGCATAGAGTATGCCGTTGACAACGCCCACGCCGAGATTCTCGCGTGGCGTGAGCATCGGTGCCTTCGAAGTCCAAACGTCGGTCGCCGGGTCATATGCCTCGAGCGCGCCCGAATCGGTGCCGAGTTGCGCGCCGCCGACCGCGTAGACGATGCCGTTGACGACTCCGGCGGCCAAAAAGCGGCGCGCCGTCGGCATCGATGCTTTTGTCGACCAGCTGCCGGCGCCTTGCTGGATGGTCGGATAGCCGGCACCGCCGGAATTTGGCACAAGCGCCGGAGAAGAATGCATTGAACAACCGAATATGACTGAGATACCTGCGGCGACGACCAACGCCGCGGCGACGGACGAATCCCGAAACATATAGAGGCCCCTATCTGGACTGACGAGCGAGGCCCACGGTCGTAAACGGCCGAGGGTCGAGTCCTGTTTGCGTTAAACGCTGGACCCGGACCTCTAATCCGGCTTCGTATGTCGTAGCACGTAGCGGCCAAAACAGGTCGAAGAGTCGGCGTGGCGGGAAGACAGAATCGATGAAGCGTTCCATCACGATCGCGATGTGTTCGCTGGCTCTGCTGGCGTGCTGCGCGGCTTCGGTCCCGGGACCTTCGGTTAGGGACGGACAGATCGCGCTTGCAAAAGGCTACGTCGCAGCGCTGCACTCGAAGGACCACGCGCGCGTGATGAGTTTCTTCCATCCATCCGTGCGTGCGTGTATCAACGATAAGACTCGATCCTTCTACGACTACATCGTCGCCCAGCAACTCCAGGGTATGCCGGCCAGCGACTACACAAAGATCACGATCACAAAGGTCGGACCGAAGTACACACCGATCATCTGGGCGTTCGTGCCGGCCAAGGGCTTTCCATATCCCGTGATGCCGACGTACGACATCCAACTCGATTTCCAGTCGTCGACGAGCGACTTGCTCACGGACATGCTCGAGGTCGCGCCGAGCGGATCGTCGTGGTACTTGGTCGTGCCGTGTCCGAATGCATACGGGTTAACATACATGCGAGATATGCAGGCTCGCGGCGATCGTCAACGAGCGCAGGCGAAGCAGCTCGCGTCCGCGGTGCATGGCGCGCTGCTTGCGCAGATCAAGCAGTTCCTGTCGCACGGCGACACGTTGGGAGCGGCCAAAGCGTATCAGAAAGCAACCGGCTCTGATTTTTCGACGGCGGTCACCGTGATCGACGTACTAGACGGTCAGAAGCCCTGATCTTGCGAGGAATTGACATGAGACGGATTTTGACGGCTTGCGTCGCTAGCGCGCTCGCATCCTTAGGCATACTTCTTTCGTCGAGCGGCGCCGCGGCCGCCGATTTCAGCGGCACGTGGGCGATCAGCGGCACACTCGGAGACCCCGTGATCGTCACGGCCACGCCGAATTGCACATTTCAGCAGGACGGCGACAAGATATCCGGCACGTGCAAAGGTCCGAATGCGACCGGTTCGGTGGATGGCATGGTGGACGGATCGACGATAACCTGGAATTGGCATGCAGTGCCGATAACGGCGCGCGGACTCGGCGGCGTGGCCACATTCAAAGGCGTTCTGGGCGCGGACGGGACCCTCAGCGGAACGTGGACGCATTCTGCCGTCGATGGCGTGGCCGGAAAATTTTCAGCGCAGAGACAAGTGCAGACCCAACCGTCACCCGCTACGAGCCCGGCGCCGGCAATGTGACCACGTCTATGCCGGCGGCGCGGATGAGATCGTCCACCGTCTTCAAAGACGCGCCGACCTTGCTGACAATAGCGGCGCCGTCCGCGCTCTGGGCGTTTCGCACGGTGCCATCCGCAAGGTAGGAAACCTGAACCGATCCTGTGCCGACAAGCTCGACGGTAGACGGATGCGTCGTGCCGCTGTCGGCGTATGCGAACCGAAGCACCATCGTGCTTCCAGTGACGGTCCCGATCCGGCCATACGGATCGTACGCGATCGCGACATCGTGCTGATCGCTGTCATACGCGCGCACGAGATTGCCTTTTTGATCGTATTCGAAATGTTCGGTCAGAACGGTGGTCTTGTCAGTCGTCGTGGCGGTTCCGACTTTGCCGTTTGCCGCATCATACTCCCACTGATAGACCGTCCCCGAAGGCATTTGCTTCTTTTCAAGCCTGCCGAGCGAGTCGTAGGTGTACGACGTCGTGCCTTGCGGCGTGGTGATTGTCAGCGGTGAAAGGTTGCGGTCAAATGTGGTGTCTGTCGCCACGCCATCATCTGTTTCGATCTGACGATTTAAGTGGTACAAGAGCCCGTCGAAGTCGTAGAAATACTGCGACTTCTTGTGATGGCTTTCACCGCTAGACTTGCGGATGTCCGTCTGAACCGTATCGATCCGCGATGATTGCGATAGACTGGTCGAGTAGGCGTACGTCGTCACCGTGCCGTCCGGGTCGCGGAGTCGCGTAGCCAACCCAGCTTCGTTGTACGCCACCTGCGTGGATGCGCTGCCCGCGACGGCCACGGCTATGAGCCGATGTTCGGTATCGTAGCGGTAACGGGTGACGGCGCCGTCCTCATCGACCGATACGAGGTCTGCGTTGTTGTACTGATAGCGGACGATATGGCCCTGCGAGTCGTCGATGCGGCGCACGAAACCGTCCGACGTGAACGAGAACGCAAAGCGGTGACCTTCGTTGTCCGTCGTCTCCGCTAACCGTCCGTCCGACCCGTAGGTGAGTGCGACGTAATCGTGATTGGCATCCCAAAGGCGCGTCAGACGCCCCGAAAGATCGAACGCTTCGTAGATCGTCTGACCGTTGTAGGTGGATACGCGCTGATACCCCTCGGGCACGCGCGTCAGAAATTCCGTCGCAAATCGACCGCTAAAAAAAGTCTCTCCCACTGCCGGCTCTTGGGACTTGAGCAACCCAAGGCCGACGAACGTCTCCCACGCCTGCTCTTCGTTATCTTGGTTGCGGGTGAGCCAGACTCGATACGCCGCTCGATCGGCTTCGCCGCCGAACTGCCCGGCCTGCTCGGCCGCGCCCATGATCTCGCTTATTATCTGCGCCTGCGGCCGTAAGCTTGATGTGGTGGGCGTGAATGTGTTGTTGGCGCCGCCGCCATATTCGTGGACGACGATCGAGCCGTCGTCTTGCAACTTCAGATAATCTTCGGCCCGAGATCCCCAGCCGGTTCCGAAGATGCCCTTTCTGTCGCCATCGAACGAGTTGTAGATGCGCGTGATGTCCATCCCCAAACCGCCGGGTGCGTGAACGTCCGTATGGTCTAGGTAGAAATCGCCGTAGTGCGTCACTTCGTACGAGGCGGTTGCGCGCTCCGGCGCGAGCATGAACAACGCGACGGTCGCCGCGCACGCGATGCGGAGCAAAGCGCCCGCCGTTAGTCTACATTCCACTCGCGGGCACCTTGCGCAAGACATCGATCGCCTGACCGACCAACGGATCAGAGACTCCCGAGAGATCGCTCTCGCGCAGCACGAGTAGGGCGGCGGCGCCCGGATTTGGGATGTCGCCGCGAATGGGCCAGAGATATACCGCTCCGTCTTGCGCGCCGATCACAACAGCCGATCCGTCCGGCGTGAACGTGGCCGCCGTGGCGCGCGAAGCGGGAACGGAAACTGACGCGACGAGATCTCCGGATGCCCGATCCCAAAGCTTGAACGTCCCGTCGGAGACCGTTGCCAAGAGAAATGTCGCGTCGCCGGGCGAAAAGACCGCCGACTCGATCTCGCCTTCCGAACCTTGCAGCGCGACGCGCGATCGTCCGGGTTGCTCGAGATTCCAAATCGCACCCGGAGTGCCGCCGATACCGCCTGACGCAAGCCACTTGCCGCCGGGCGCGGAGGCAAAAGCGAGCACTCGTTCATCATCGCTCGGCCACCGGCTCACTTCCGAACCCTTGGGGTCGACGAGATGAATCGTTCCTGCAACGCCTCCGAGCGCAAAACCTGATCGCGCCTGGATGCCTTCCGACACATCGGACCATGCGCCATAACTGTGCCGGTCGTCCGCCGATGCGAACGACGCGTAGCCGGACGTGCTGATCGCAAGGACAGTGCCGCCGTCGGCCGTCAGGCGAAGTTCGCGAATGCCGGTCTGCCAGCCGGGTTCCTTGGCGAGCTGCCTTGCGCCGTCGCCGCTCCATACAATCCAGCCGTTTGTCTTGAAGACCGGATTCTCTAGATTTGCATCGGTCTGCGCGGCGATGACGTCGTAGCCACGACCGACGAATGCGGCTTGCGTGAATCGCTTGCGCACCGCCGTCGCATGGATCGTCGTGAGCGGCGTCGTGCGGCCCGGCTCCGAGCTCCATACTTTGACGGTGTCGCCGCCGGCGGTCACGATGCGCCGGCCGTCGGCGCTGAAGTGCGCGGCGACGACCCATGCACGCCCAGGCGACTGCGGCAAGACCCGTTCAAGTTGCGGTTTGCCTGAGATCCGCCAAACGGCTGCGGTGCCGTCGCGGCTCGCCGTGAGCATGCGCCCGCTGCCGCGATCAAACTCGATCGATTCGACGACGCCGCTGTGCGAATCGCCGGCGCGCTCGAGCTGCGACGAAGCGTGCCAGAGAAAGACCTTCCCATCGTCGCCGCCGGTCGCGAGCAGACTCCCGTCGGACGAGTAGTCGGCGACCGGCGCCGCGCCGTTGTGCGCGCGGAGAACTGCGACCGGGTCGCCGTCTTGCGTCCAGAAATTCACCGAGCCGTCCGCGTACGTCGTTTCGATTCCGTTACCGGAGGGGTTGAACGTTCCGGTGAGCGCCGCCGGCGCGCTCGGCTTCGCGGGCAGAATTTTCTCTGTCGTGCCGTTCGTCGCGTCGAAGATCATCGCCGTGCCATCTTCGCTTGCGCTGAGGACGTGCAAGCCTGTCGGATCGAACGCAAGGGCGTTGATCGCCGCAGTCTGATCGTGCCGCTCCGTCGACAGTTTCGAGTCGACGTGATACAGCAGCACCGTGCCGTCGATCGCGCCCGCGACGACGGTCTCACCGTCGGGTGAGACCGCAAGACGAACGAGCGGGCTCTTGGACGATACAGCGCTCGAGCCGATGGCCGCTCCGGTTGAAGCATTCCAGATGCCGAGCGTACCATCGGCTGCGCACGATGCGATCGCGCGATCGCCGGGGCCGAAAACCGCGTCGTTGACTGCGACGCCGGGTGCGGCGCCATTCCAGTCCGACAGCATGTTGCCGTTGGCGGCATTCCAGAGCTTGATCTTGCCGTCGGTTCCCGAAGTCAAAATGCGCGATCCGGTATGGCTGAACTTCACGGAGTTCACTCGCCCGGCGTGTCCTTCGAGTCTGGCGCGCTGATCGCGCAACGGTATCGCCGGTGCGTCGGAACTCGGGCTGATCCCCCGCAGATCGTAAAGTTTTGCCGATCCGTCGCGGCCAACGGTCGCCAATTTCTGTCCGGCAGGGTCGAAGGCCATGGCGGTGATCAGATCGCCTTGACCGCGGAATTCGTGGATCAACTGCCCGGAAGTATTCCATAGCTTCGCGGATCCGTCCGCGCTTGCGGTCGCGATCTGGTTTTTGCTCGCGTCGGGGTTGAATGCAAGGGCCGTGATCAGATCTCCGTGAGCCTGAATCGATCTCGCGCGGATCGAGAGCTTCTCGAGCGCTTGGCGCAGCAGCAACTGCAGAACGGCATCGTGCGAATCGTCGCTGTACGCTGCGGCCAACAGCAGCGCTGCCGAGTCGTCGTCGCCGTCGAGCAGTTTCTGCCTGCCCACTTGAAGGAAGACTTGCGAGCGCTCGCTCAGGGCCTGCATCTGCTGACGATACGCGGCCGCACGCTGCCGGTTTGCCTCTGCACTTTGGTCCCGAGCGACGTTTGCCGCCGAGCGTGCGAGCACGGCTTCTCTCGCGGCCTGAACGGCTTCACTTGCGGCCTGTACGGCTGCCTGTCGCGCGTGCAGCGCGGCTATCGTCTGATTCTTTTCGGCGGTGTTGGCTCGCCCTGCCATCGTCTGCGCGGTTATCGTCGCTTTATTGGCGACGTTCGTGGCGGCGACGGCTCTGACAAACGCATACGATGCGACACCCGCCAAGCCAAGAGCGAGAAACGCGACGATCGACATCGCGATCGCTGCTTTCCGCGTGCGGTCCGAGAGACGTTGCGCGGACTCGGCGCGCATGCGATCGACTTCCGCCTGATGCTGGATCCGCTCGCGCTTCGCAGCTTCATCGGCCTCGATCTTACGCCGCTCTTGCTCGCGCTCGCGGCGGACGGCTTCTTCTTCGCGTGCGCGCTCGGCCGCGAGTGCCGCAATGCTGCTCTGAAATAAATTCTCGACGTTCGCTAGATTGCCGCCATAGCGCTCAGCCCACGCCTTGGTTCGAGGCCGTGATTGCCACCATCGCCAGCGGTTGTCGACCTGGTCTAGAGGAAGCGTCACAGCCCCCGTCGCGGATTCGGCCTCGAGCAGTGCGAGCAGCGCGCGGTACAGTCTTCCGTCGCCCGCTTCCGCAGCGAGCCATCCCGTCTGCGTCCGTCCATCGAACACATGGATCTGTTCCGCGCTGATCCTCGTCCATCGGCGCAAGAGCGCTTCGTGAACGACGTCGATGCGAGAGTCGTCGCGAAGCGCCGGGACAGCGGATGGCGGCGGGAGGATGAACGAACAGTCCTCGGCGCGGAATCGATCGAGCACTTTCAAGAGATCGGCCCGCGGGATTCCGCACTCTGCCAAGAGCCGCGAGAACACGAGCGCCCTTCGCGTGGCGCGGCCTTCTTTGTCGACTTCACTCAGCGCGCGAAAGACCTGCTCGACGGCCAGCTCCAGCCCGGGCAGCGATGCCATCACTTCATCGGCGTGCTGAGACAGCGCGCCCGACATCGTTCCGATCGCGCGGTATTGATCGAGCCCCAGCCGCGGCTCGGATCCGGCGGGGGCTTCGGCTTCGGCACGATCCCACAAGCGAGCGAGGCAATGCTGCAGCACGGGAAGCTGATCGATCTCGCTTCCGGCGTCGTTCAACAGCAGCTCGACGAGCGTCGGATCGATCGTCGCTCCCACTTTCTCGACCGGTTTGCGGATGACGTCTTCGCGCTGGTCGCGCGTCAACGAGGGCACGAGGAACTGCGCCGCGCTCACGGCTTCGGGCAGCCCATGGAATTGCGAGCAATCGCCGATGAAATCCGAGCGCATCGTGATGAGGACATAGACGGAGCTGGATCGGCTGCGTGTGGCTTCGAGCAGCAACTGCACGAAATTTGTCGCTTCGTCGCGCCACAGAGCATCTGCGGCGCTGTCGCGAGTCGAACTCGCCGCATAGCGGAACAACTCTTCGAATTGGTCGACGACGAGCAGCACGGAGGTGCCCGCGAGAGCCGGTATGTCGTCCAGCGCCTTCGTGAGCCCAAAACTCGAGCGCTTCAGCGCGAACGCGGTTCGGTCGCGCCGGATCTCGAAGTCTTCCGGGCTCGCTTGCGAGAGTTCCGCGACCGCCCCCGCGAGCGCGTTCAGCGGCGCATCGCCCGGATGGAACGTGGCGAAGCGCCAGTTGCGCCCGCCGGAGCCCCGACTTTCTTCTTCTATCACCGGCAGCAGACCGGCACGTACCAGCGACGATTTTCCACTGCCCGAACTGCCGACGACAGCGATGAACCGGCTGTGCTCGAGCAGGCGATAGAGCGAAAAGACTTGATCTTCGCGCCCGAAGAAAAAGTCGCGGTCCTCGATGCCGAACGGGCGCAGACCCGGGAACGGTCGCATCGTCTTAGGCCGCGCCCTTGGGTGCTTGCGTCGCGCGGATCAACGGATCGAGCGCTTCGGGCAGTGGCTTCTCATATGCGGTGAGGTCCACGACGACGTCGATCTCGTTGCGCGGCGGAAGTTGGACGAGCAGGTCCTTTCGCTCACCAGGCGGCGGCCCCGCGACGAGCCCGCGGACGGCAAAACGTTTGTCTCTTCCAAGATCGCGCCAATTCTTCAATTCCCGAGATTGGCTCTTGACCCACACTTCCGCCGCTTTTGCCCAGCACAAGATGACGGCGTCGCACTCCGCCAATTCCTTGCGATGGAGCGCGGCGAGTTCGGCGGGATCGCCTTCGAATGCCGGAAACACCGGCTGAATACCGCGCGCTTCCAACGCTCGCGCGATCTCGACGGCGTACTGCGTATCCTCGGGCCGATGATAGAGGTAGACGCGCGCGTCGGCGTCGATCACGTCGATCTCTGGAACCGGCGGAACGTTCTTGTCGAGGTGCTGGATCACGAATTGCGCGAACGCGCTGACCTCGCTGCCGTCCACGGTATCGCTATCCCGCTTCCGGTCGAATTTCTCGAGGATCGCGAACGGATCGCGCGCTTCGGCTCCAGCGACTTGTGTATGGTCGTCGATCAGTATCCGCGGCGCCCAGATGATCCGGCGGGCGCCGCCGTCCGCGGCGAGCTTGAGTTGAAGCGGAACGATCGGTTCGCAGTCTTCCGGCGCCCAACCGGGCTTCGCGCCTAACAAGTGAATGGATAGTTCCGCGCCCTCAAGGGAGGTGCGGATGAAGTCGGGCGCTCGACCGTCGGATGGTATTTCGCTTTCGGGACTCGGCGCTACGATGTAGCCTCGCTGTCTCAATTCGTCGACGAGCCGCGTGTATGCGGCGCGCATGTCGGCCGCAGGCTTTGCGAGATAGATCTTTCGCCCGCTCGAAGGAACCGGCGTCCATACGGGGCCCGCCAAAGCTGAGGCCGGCTGCGGCACGTTCTCGCGCTCGCACGCGCGGCGCCAGATGTCCTCGGCGAGTTCCTGCGTGCGTTCGTGGAACTCTTCTCGCGCTTTACCGCGCACGAAGTATTCCCTAAAGCGGCTCGGATTGTCTTCGTCGGGCGCGTAGAACAGATAGCCTTCTTGGCCTTGGAGCAGCGGCGGACGCGCTGCCGGTTCGATGTGATTTTTTCCGGCGACGATGATCCGTCCCTTGACCGCCGCTTCGCCGTCCGCGCTCCAACGTTGATTGAACATGTCGAGTTCTCGCAGACAGAACTCGCGATGGATCCAGTTATTGGACAGGACGACGAGGAGCAGATCGGAGTCCCGAACGCCCTTCTCGATGATCGGATCGAATTGGTCGCTGCGCGCTATCGCGCGCTTGTCACGCCAGATGACGGGCGTCGGTTCGCCAAAGCACGTGAAGTGAAACTCCAGGTGCTTGAGAAGCGTCGTGACAAAGCCTTTGCCTTCACCGTCTAAGGGCGGCAAGTCGTCGTTGCGCGCATACGATACGAAGATTTGGAACGGCATCATCTACCAAAGGCTGACCAGGTAGTCAGCCGAGAGATTCCCTTGCAGCACGCCTACTCTTCTTTTGCTCCCGCTCCGGCGTCCGTAGTCGAGGCGCTGCCTGCGCCCGATACCTTGACGCCCGGCACCGGAGTCACGGCACTTGGCGCGATTGGCATCGTAGCGGAACCTGCGCCTGCTACGCCTCCTAGGGCGCGTGCCGCGATTCGCGTGAGCGCATCTGGGACCAATTGTTCCGCGAAGCCGGCGAGAAAGCCGAAGATCATGAGACCCGCGACGTCGCTCCAATGCGCGGGAAGTCCGTTCGCGTCGATCGATATCAAGTCGGTCGACAACAACTTTGATTGCAAGAGCGCGAGAGCCAACATGCCGAACACCGCGCCGAATACCGGCGAAACAAATGCGATCGAGAACTTGTCGGCTGTCGTTTGGATGTAGCGGTACAATGGATCGACGTCAACGCTCGGGTCTTGAAGTCTGCGCTGGACGCTCACTGCGCTGCCGAGCACGGCGCAGATAGACGTGGCTATGAAATATTCGAGCACCGCGCGAATTCCGCTGTCAAGAGGGATGACCGGCTCGCCCGGGGAGCGGTGCAGCATCAATAGGACGGCTGCGCCAAGTTCGATCACCACAAGAAGCGATACGACGCGGAACAACGACTGCGTGACGCTGCTTCTGCTGTGCGCGGCGATTCCGTATGCGGCATAGAAATAGTAGACCGCACGAACGCACTCTGCTGCGTCGGTTCGCAGGTCTTGCGCCGTGGACTTTCCCGGTGTGATGTCGGTAGCGGTGGCCAGGTATTGCGAATAACGCGCCTCGCCCGCGACCTCCCGAAGACGTCGACGCCAACCGCTGACACACCCACGAAGCTGAGATTCGTCGAGGAGGTCGATGATGCAATAGTCGGCCTGAGCGATGTCCGACCAGGAGAGAGTTTCGGGGTGCTCTTGCAGGCGCGCGCGGAGATTGGCGATTTCCGTGACGTCGCCTGGGTTGGTCGACTTCGTATTCGCTTTGATCCGGTCGTATTCGTCGAGGCTCGTTCGCAGCTTGTCTAAGGCTTCATCCGGGAGTTTGTCGTGAGGCTTTAGGAACTGCATCATCATCAATCTTGATCCGTGGCGATCGCCGGTAAGTATTCTGGATAGGCGAACATGAACTGCGACGTGGGCTGCTCGCAGATAGCCCGCTGAGCGATATAGATATTGGCTCTCAGCGATTGCTCGTCTTCCGCCGTCAACCGAAAGCGCCACATCTTTGCGATCGGATTCTCCCGACCCCGGATCTGAACCTCAAACCGCAGGCGATACTCGTCGGCCTGCCAGTAGAACAATCGGTCTAGCGCGGCGGACGTGACTTGATACGCGGGCGTCTGCATGAACGCCGGGAATATCGCCTGTGAGACTTGGGGTATGGAGGCCTGGACCTCCGGAAGCGTGAGCTTTTCGACGCCGCCGACGCTTTCGACCACGTAGGCTCTCCAATCGTTTACAAGTTGCGACTGCACTTTGCGAAACTCGCCCGACACCGCGGCTTCGGTCATCAGCTCGTCGTACGATCGCGTCGAGTCAGAAGGGAAAAGAAATGGCATCGCGAGCGAGCTGATGACCTTTGTTCCTTTTTCGTCAATCGTTTCGGTGCGTTCAAACTGCCACGAAAAAGTGTGCTTTGAACCGTCCCCGATGCGCGTGACTACCGCTCGTAGTTCCGTCACAAACGCTGTCTGCTTTTCGCACAGCATCACACCGGCTAGACCGATGGTGGGACCGAGCACGGCGAACCCGATCTCGGGGCGCACGCGCTCGGTGATGACGACGTTGCCCTGCAGAAAGAGCCGTCGGTACGTCCACACGAGCAGCGGTTGAACGAGCGCGATGAACGCGATGATGATGGCGCCCCAGCCCTGCAAGAACTGCGAGATCGTCATTCCGCTCCTTTCGTGTTAGCCAAGCCGGCAGACCTTGACGCTACTACGTGTGCACGAAAGTCAGCGGACGTTCGCGGTGCAAGATCAGCCACGCCGCGTGTTCCGATAGAGCCTCGTGGCCGAGCTGTTCCAACACTTTGCGGGGATCGCCGTGCTGCTCGCGCAGCCGCCGCTTTGCCGCGTCGAACACCGTGAACATATGTTGGTAGCGCCGTGCGTTCTCGTTGAAGCCGCGCTGCTGCGCGTAGAACCGGAAGATGAGCGCGAGCATGCTTCCCAGCGCAAGCGGCATCGTCTCCCAATAGGCAAGCGTGCCTTGGGCGGAGGCGGGCGGCGCGATGATCGCGGGCATCAAGTGATGCGTCATCATCCAGCCGGCCATGAATGCGATGGCGGAGAGCGCAAAGCCGGTGACTGCCACCGCGACGGTGGCGCGCTCTATTCGATGCAGATGCGTCTCTTCGCGTTTCCCCGCAGCCTCGTAGTATTCGACTTGGCCGTCGATCCAGCGGACGCTTTCCGACCGCGACGGCGAATCATCGGGCTGCGCGATTCCGCAGCCCGTGATCAAGTACGCCGTTCGCAGCGCTAGTCGGATCCACGCCAACTCGCTCTGCTGCATCTGCAGGTACGACGCTTCCACTAACCGATTGCGCAGGCCGGCGCAGCACCACGCATACTGGACGCGCAGCGCCTCTGCGATCGCGCGATAGTCCTGATATCGGTTCTCGTAGTCGCTGCGCTTTGCGACCGCGAACACGACGAAGGCGATCGCCAGAAATCCGACTCGTGCGGCGATTCCGGCCCAACTCGGGATGTGGAACGAGCCATCCGTCGGCAAGACCAATTGCGCTGCTCCGGCCAATGCGGTCGCGACGTATAGCCCGCGCAGCGAGCGAAGGGTTTTTTGCTGCTGCCGATTGGACGCGGCGTCTACGCGATCGCCCAAAGCCGCTAATCGATTCTGCGCTGTAGAGACCGGCTCACGCGAAAGATCCCGATTGAAGCGCTCGACGTGCGCGAGCGCATCCTCAAATTCTTCTTCGCCGGCTCGTCGCGCGGCGGTTTTCGAGCGAGCCCGCCAGCCCTGGCGCTCCGGATAGATCTCGCGAATCGACAGGCTTTCCGCGGGCGGCGGCTGATCGCGCCGCGGCGTGATGATCTGGAAGACCGGACCGACGTCCGGCATGTACGCGACGAGCGCATCCCCGACCATGCTTGGAACGCCGCCCCGGCGAAGCTCGACGACTTGCGCGGTTCCCCCGGGACCGCGAGCTTCTAGACCGTCCCAAAACGCAACGAGCACGTGGCAGTAGTAAGCGATGAAATCGGCGACATCCACGTAACCTTGCTCGCGTCTCGCCGACGTACCGACGACCGCGACTTCCGCGCAGCGCGGCAGCACGCGCCGAAAACGCTCGAGTTCAGCGGGCGTGAAATCCTTCTCGTACTCCGCTTGCGGCATCGGCAGACACGCGAACACGGCGATGCCGCGCTCCAGCGCCTCCTCTGCCGCCAAGATGTCGGCGCCCGCGGCAAGACCGGAAAGCACGAGCAACTGCATCGAGGGGTGGCGTCGCTGTAAGCGTTCCAGCGCTTCGCCGAATAATGCACGCAGCGGTCCCTCGGCCTCCGCCGAAAGGTCGCGGTGCCCGGTCACGCCGACGACGAGCGGCAACAGTTCGAACTGCAGGCTCACGATTCGGAATTTCGGGAGACGCACATCCGAACCCCGTGTGGCGCCGCACATCGCAAGATGAGCGGACGGCGCGCGACCCGAAGCCCGCCCTGAAGTGGATTCGCATCTCGAAAAGCGTATCGAAGTCACCGGTCCCAAGAAGCTGCTTTCGATCGACGGCGGCGGAATCCGGGGCTTGATCGCGATCGAATTCCTCGGCCGCGTCGAAAGCATCTTGCGCGACAGATCCGGCCGCAAGGACCTCGTGTTGTCCGACTATTTCGACTACGTGGGCGGCACAAGCACAGGGGCGATCATCGCCACATTGATCTCAATGGGATTTGCGACGGACGAGATCCGAGACTTCTATGTGACCAGCGCGCACACGATGTTCGATCCTTCGAATGTCTTTCTGCGGCTCGAACGCAAGGTCGCCGCAAACTCGATCTGGGCCAAAATATTGAATTCGATCGGGATGCTTGCCTCGTCTGCGATGTACACCCAGAAGGCACTGGCGGCGAAGTTCAAATCGGTCATAGGCAAAGACGGCGATGTCGAAGCCACGCTCGGAACCGAGAAGCTTCGCACGCTTCTGCTCATCGTCATGCGCAATGCGTCGTCCGACTCACCTTGGCCGGTCTCAAACAACCCCAGAGCGAAGTTCAATCGCCGCGACCTGGCCGACTGTAATTTGAACCTGCCGCTCTGGCAGCTCGTCCGCGCAAGCACTGCGGCGCCTGTCTTCTTTCCGCCGGAAGTGATCCACGTGGGCGATCAGCAGTTCGTCTTCGTGGATGGTGCCGTGACCGTCTACCACAACCCGGCGTTCTTACTCTTTCTCATGGCGACGCTGCCTCCGTACGAATTGCAATGGCCAACCGGAGAAGACAAACTGCTTCTCGTCTCGGTCGGAACCGGGCTGAGCGAAAGCGTGAATCTCCGATTGCGCGCGCAGGAGATGAATCTGCTCTATAACGTGCAGTCTCTCCCCGCCGCGCTGATCCACGCTGCGACCGTTGAACAGGACCTGCTCTGCCGCGTCTTCGGCAAGACACGCGCCGGCGATGCGATCGACTCTGAGGTCGGCGACCTCGTCGGCAATCGCGCCCCGCTGTCCGATAAGCTCTTCACCTATGCGCGTTACAACGTCGACCTGTCGAGGCAAGGTTTGGATAGACTTGGGTTGAACGCCATCGACGAGAAAGCGGTTCAGCCGTTTGACATCGAGCATCTCGACGATCTGCAAGTCGTAGGAAAAGCGGCGGCAAGTCGTTGCGTTTCGCCCGAAGACTACTCTGGATTCTTCTGACCCGGTGTTCTTGTAGTAGGGCGAGCAGCGCTCGCCCATCGTTCTAGGGCGAGCAGCGCTTGCCCACGGCCAACGTCGGGAGGGCGCTGTTATGCTACAGAAAGCTTTTGCATTTGCCGTTGCGTTTTGCATTGTCGCGATCTCGGCGGTGGGCCCGGTCGGCGCACAAGGCTCATCACAAACGCTTTCGACATCGATATGCGGCACAGGCGACCTCGCCGACGTGGTCGCCATCTACGGCTTTGACTCGCCGACATATCGGGGCGCTCCGACATCCGTGCCGCCAGGCGTGAAGTCGTATCTCGCACAGCTTCTCACTAGCCGGCTTCAAGCGTGCGCGCAGCACGCTGGTCCGGCCGCGGCGGCCGCGTGTTTGCCGGCTCCGCGAGAATCCGATCCGCATGCGCTCTGGGAACAGTTGAAATTCTGTGAAGGCGTGCTCGGCCTGACGCCAATGACGAAATCCAGCGTGCCGCTCGTCAGCGCGCAGGAACCGACGTTCTACGTCGTACTCGGTGTGGGCGCGGGCCCCGGCGGACCGCCGGGCGGTCAATCGTCAGGGGGAGGCGGCAAAGGCGGCGGCGGTGGCGGGGCCACTGGCAGTACCTCCACCGGCTCGTCCGTCGATAACCCGGCGTACTTCTTGCTCTTCCTGGTGGCGCAGCGGCTCGAGCGCGACATCTGTTCTCGCAGCGGTGTTTCGCTAGCCGACTGCGATGCACAGCATCCGGTCGCGGTGTTGCCGGAATCGACCTGGAAC
>Ga0210384_10000080_pt1 | contig 144003 bp, 105 predicted proteins | sample IncBWH2MmetaG_FD_160574 | JGI IMG/M metagenome (GOLD analysis project Ga0210384, IMG submission 160574) | Forest soil microbial communities from Barre Woods Harvard Forest LTER site, Petersham, Massachusetts, United States - Inc-BW-H-2-M | ecosystem: Environmental > Terrestrial > Soil >...
TGCGGCACCCACTCCATGATGTCCTGCTCGCCGCAGGTCGGCCAGCCAACCGTGCCGATGTTGCTGCCCAGCATCCAAAAGGCCGGCCAAAAACCGGCGCCCACCGGAAGCTTCATCCGGGCTTCCATTCGTCCGTACTGAAATTGTTGCAAGCCCTCGGTCTTCATGCGGCCTGAAGTCCAGGTCCCGCTTGAGGTCTTGATGGCCTGAATCACAAGGTTCCCGTTGCCATCCAGGAAGATATTAGGATTGCTGGCGCTGCAGGGTGTTACGTTATTTCCGGGCGGGCAGTAGTACTCCAGCTCCGCGTTTCCCCAGCCGCCGTTGTTCCCTGTCTCATATGCCCAGTTGCTGGAATTGGGCGCGGAGCCGGCCGGTCCGTTGAACTCATCGCTCCATATCAAGGCCCAACTTTGAGCGCCGGCGGGGGGTGCGAAAAAGAGAAAAACCGCCACAATCAACAAAGGCAGCGTTGCCAGACTTCGGCTAAGCCGCCCTGATGAGCGCCTGCGGAACAGGTCTAAATTCATGTAATGGAGAGGAGTTTCTCCTGTTGTATGAAAGCGGTCAAGTTACCAAGGTAATTTTTTAACGTTTTCTACAACGTGGTGAGCAATCCTGAGATTTGTTACGAGATTTTGTTACGGCAGGACAGTGGCGAATCAGAAAATGAGAATCCTCGTTCTGATTGATCGCAGCAATCGAATCAAAGAGTTATCGTTGCGGGACTCCTGCCCAAAGGTTAGGAGTCCCGCAACAAGTGCCTTAAACAAAGGCAGTTTAAAAGGTGACCTTCAATCCGAATTGCATCTGACGCGGAGGCTGAGACGAGTTGATGACCCCCCAACTTGATGGAGAACTTATACTCGGATTTGCCCAATTCGCCCGGTTGAAGGCATTGAAGAAATCCGTCTGGAACAACAGACCCATGCCTTCGCGGGGCAACTTGAAGCGCTTGCGTATCGTGATGTCCCAGTCGTAATAACCGGGGCCAATGATGCTTCCTAGAGAACCGTCGCCGGGCCGATTGAACGGCCCGCTTTCCAGAGCCGGATTTGCATTTGTAGCTGCAACAGCAAAGGCACCGGGATTAAACCAGCACTTCGAAGTGGCAGCGCAGGTATACCCCGAATAGAGGGCCTGGCCGGGCACCATATCGGCACGTCGGGCGAAGGTAAAGTTCCCTACCTCTTGCGTGGCGTTTATTGTGAGAGGTTGGCCGGTCTGGGCACGGGTTATGCCGCCCAGCTCCCAGCCTCCCAGGGTGTGGCCTATGAAACCTTGCTGTCCCCGGAAGAAGGGCAAGGCATAGTCGTAGCTGATCACAAAGACATGTGCGCGGTCGAAGGAGGGCCGTGCGTAGTAGTAGCGCTGCCAGGGAATGGATTGTCCATTGGGAAGCTGGCAAGTGAACGCGCACTCCGGCTCCGTATTGGTCACACTTGAAGTGTTACCTGCATTGTAGGCGTCAGTGTCACTGAGGGCCCGCGACCAGGTATAGCTGACCGTGGTGAGAAGGTTGCCCTTACGCTTGCTGGCATAAACCTGCAAGGAGTTGTAGTTGGAGTTGCTGTCACTTAGATACTCGAAAATGTCTGTATAACCTACGAAGGGGCGAAGAGGGTTGTCCTGAACCTGGCTGATGTTCGTGATTTTGGCATTCGTATTAGCGGCAAAGGCCGCGTTGAGCACAGGAAAACTGGGCACATTGATGTCAGGCTCGCGTACTTCGTGCCGTGCCTGACTTCCCACATAACTTACTTCCATGAGGACGCCATAGGGAAGCTCATGCTGTATGCCAAAGCTGTACTGCATGGAATAAGCGTTTTTGAAGTTCGGGTCTACCCCGCTTATGCTCGATATGGGGATGGCTGTGCTACCGGCAGTAATATTGGACAAATTGCCATTGGTATATGACACCGACTGCACAAAAGGTGTGATACCCGGTTGCCCAAAGATGATATTGCCCTCGGGCTTGTCGTAGAAGATGCCGAAGCCGCCGCGAATCACCGTCTTGTCATCGTTAAACGGCGAGAACGAAAAGCCAAAACGTGGCGCGAACAGATTTTTGCCTCCGTAGAGGCCGCGTGAACCTCCCGTCGGTACAGCCAGCACAAAAGCGCTGTTTCCTCCAGGCACACGAACCAACTGGTCTGCCGGTACGCTACCTGGACGTATCAGCCCATCAATGACGAATCCCTGGTCAAGGGGACTGCCAGGAGCAGGAAGGTTGAAATTACCTTTCGAGTCGGCAACCAAGCTCATCGGACTATAAAGATTTGGATCAAAGTTGGCGACGTTGTTTCCTTGGGTGTAGGTCGGCCCGATGTATTGATAGCGAAGACCGACTTCCAGGCTCAGCTTGCGGGCAACCTTCCAGCTATCGTTGACATAGGCCTCAGTGTTGTCGTAGCGGAAGTGTCCGATGGGGTCGGCTGATACCTGCGTGTAGCTATTAAAGTTCCCCAGAAGCGCGTCAGCAAAGGGATCTCCTGTGCTGTTGGCGCTGCCATCGAATTTAATCACTCCGTTCGGCGAGTTCGGACGCGAGTTCTGGTCCTTGCGGTTGCGGGCAAACATCACGCCGAACTTCAAGGTATGGTTTCCGAGCGTCCATGTGAGGTTATCGGATGGGCTGATATCCACAGTAGGCGCCAGCAACGAGAAACCAGGACCGGTAAATTGCGTGGGCGCCGCAGTTGGTGGCGTCGTCTTGCTGGGTGCGGCGAAGCTGACGTTGGGAATTCCGTTGGGGAACCTTCCACCAAATCCAGTGGAGAAAACAGAGGGAAACTGGAAGCCATAGGTCGAACGCTCCCACGTGTCTCCCGTGGGCGGAATACGCTGCTTGTTCCAGGAGACATTCAGTTTCGCCTCATTGATCAGGCGCGGATTGATGATCCACACATCGCCCCCCTGGATGCCATACCCTGGACGAATGCGGACCGTGGGAGTTGTGGGAAGAACGTTGGTCCCGTTTCCGTTGGGTCCGGAGAAGGTCCCGAAGGCATCAACCAGTGTAAGGTCATCGTGGAGATACCTGAAATAGAGGCTGTGCGCATTATTCGGTTTGTAGTCAACACGGGCGATATCTTCGCGCCAGTTCTGCGGACCACCCGGTTGAAAAAGCGCGTTGTTCGTCGAGGCGGTGTTACTGAACGTAGAGGCGACCCCCGCCATTTTTGCATAAACCGCGGCAATGGCAGCGCCGTCGGGGGTGATGCACTGCGGTGACATCACATTGTTAGTCATGGTGCAACCTGGCGGGACGGTTCCGGGAGCTGTCGGCAGCTTGAGCGGTGTGCCGGGAAGGAGATCGCTGAAGTTGCCGGCCATCTCGGCGGTTGTGGGAAGCTGAAGTGTCTGGGTTTTTTGACCCTGGCGAATCCGCTTCCACTCCTGGCCGACGAAGAAGAACAGTTTTTGTTGGACAATGGGGCCGCCAAAGTTCCATCCGAAATCGTTGAAGCGGAGAGGAGGCTTCAATTGTTTCATCGTAGTGCCGGCGGGTATCACGAATTTGTTGGATGGAGAGATTGCGTCGGTTACGTCATTGCGGATGTATTCAAATGCGCCGCCGTGGTAGCTGTCCCCTCCGCTGCGGGTCACCACGTTGACCGAGGCGCCGTCATTGCGCCCGTACTCGGCGGAAAAGTTGGAGGTCTTGATGGAAACCTCCTCGATAAAATCAATGCCCACGTTGTTGAGTTGGGTGCCATTGGAGCCCGCGTCCATATTGAAGCCGCCGTCAATAGTGAAATTGTTGCCGTCGGAGCGATGGCCGTTGACGCTGGAGGCCGTCGTCGACATGCCTGTCGTCAATAATTGCTGGTCGAACGATGTAAGAGCCGCGCCCGGAAACAGCGAAACCGCCTGCACATAGTTACGCTGATTGAGGGGCAGGCTCTGCACCTGCTGCGCGCCCACGCTTCGCGACAGCTCGCCGGAGACGGTATTCACCGTCTCCCCCGCTGCATTCACCTCCATCACTACGATGTTGGAGCCGACTTCAAGCCGGATGTCCACGGTCAGGCGGGCCCCGGCCGAGAGATCATTGCCCGTGGTCTTCAAAGCTTTGAAGCCATGTTGGGCCTGGGCGCTGACGGTATACGTGCCGACCGGCAGATCGTCGGACACATAAAAGCCCTGAACATTGGTCTTCAGAGTCCTTGCGACTTTCGTCTGCTCGTTGGTGATGGTGATGTTGACATCGGGAACAACGTCGCCCTGCGTATCTGTCACCGTGCCGGAAATCCGCCCGAAGACGTCTTGCGCGGCGGCCCTTGGTGAAACCAGAAACAAGGCATTGAGTGCGACTGCGAAGGTGGCAAATATGAAAAGTGATGTCCAAAGATGTGTCGTTCGTTTTCGCGGGTATAGTTTCGCTTTCATGATTTCTCTCCTCCAGAGTGAGTGCTGCAACAGTTGTGTGATCTTTTTGGGTCCGTATTGATCGGACTTCTTAGGTTCATGCAGCCGCCCGCGCTGCCGGCGGCTTTGCTAGCGCGGAAGATAACGCTCATCGAACAGGTTTGAAAGCAAATTGTGATAGAAGGTTATTTTTCATGATGAGCGGCCAAAACCAGCGAGCCGAAGCCGCGAACAGCGATCAGGCTACTATCATGCTGGCGTCCAATACGCTCTTGGGCTATCTATGGAAGCCGGAGACAACTCAATCATCCGGGCCTTTTCAGCAGCAAGTACTATCCATTTCCGGTGAAGAGAATCAGTGAGTAACCGGCCCAAAAAAAAGTTGCAAGTTTTCTCATCTTGTCCGTTCTTTCATCGGACCAATGGGGATTTATGCGCCCAGAGACTATAATCCCAGTTGTTCGCTTTTCGTTCGATTTTTTCCTGGTTATTTGCCAGCCAGCGCGCAGCTCGCGCCTGAGCCGGATACCGGCGCAATTGCTGGCAAGGTTGTGGATGCCACCGACAGGGTGGTTCTTGAAGTCCAGGTCCCTGGTGCGACGTTCTCTCTCTTGGTTACTTCGGATTGATCCTTACACCTACCATGGAAACCGCAAAGCATTGCAATTGTAAGCAGCAGGTGTTTTTACGGGACGGCGCGCATTGCTGGATCGTGGTGATGCACGACATACGTCTGCTTGAATCCGCGGGAAATTACACGCGCGTGCATTTTGGAGGCAATTCCGCCCTGATTTGCAGATCTCTCAATGATCTCGAGAGCCGGCTCGACCCCGCTATTTTTTTCCGTGCCAGCCGTTCCCATATCGTCAATCTGCGGCAGATACGGTCTCTGGATAAAGGACCGGACGGCGGCCTCGTCGCCATGCTTGCAGACGGAACCAAGGTGTCGATTACCCGTCGTCAGTCGCAGAGGCTGCGCGAACGCCTGACCTTGTAGCCGGCACGGTCATCTGCCCTGCTCGGTAGGCGACCTGCAGCTATTGGAGAACAGTGTCTGATGGTTTTCGATCAGAACCTCTTGTTCCATCAGCAGTACCTGAGGAGGTACGGCGGGGAGATAACGAACCGGATGAAGGGCGTGCCTTCGTTCGCGGCAATCGATCAAAGAATCATCATTGCGAGACTCCTGCCAAAGTAGGAGTCTCGCAATGAGTGCCTGAAACAACTGCGATCTAAAAGGTTAACTTCAATCCGAATTTCTACATGTACCTACAAGCATTTTCGAGATAAACAAGCCGCCAAAAACGCTTACTGAATTTCTATGCCGCTGATGAGGGCTTTGTCAGTCACCGTGGTGAACACGATGGTGATGTTGCCGGTGCCATCAGCGGTTGCCGAAAACTGCTTAATCAACGCGCGGTTTTGCCCGCCAGCCCCGGCAAAGATGTCGAAGTTGGAGAGCACCGCCGTGCCGTTAATGCTCACGTTAAAGACGCGCTTACCGGCCGCTGTCCAGAACGTTTCGCAGAAGTGGAGCCGGACAGTGTGGCTCGACCCGGCGCCAAGATTCGGAATCTTGTAGGTGAACGACGTGCCCGCTCCTGCGGTCGTGGTCACCCGCGCGCTTTGATACACCGCTGTGGGCGCGGGATTGGGCTGTCCGTTCAGGTTGATTGTGTTGGCGTGATTGATGGTGACACCGCCGGTAAAATCAGTGTCGGCAATGAACGGAGCCACGGCCGGGCCTCCCGCATTGATGCTTACGCCTTGCGGCGGCACTGTTCCGCCGGCACAGGACTGATTGGAAGGAGCCGACTCCATGCCGTTGCTCTCGGCCGTAGCCAGATAGCAGTACATGGTATTCGCCTGCACCGTATCGCTGAAGTTGGTGACGGTTAGGCCCGACGCGATGCGATTGCCAGCGGACGGAATGAATCCAGGCGTGGTGCTGCGATATATGTTGTAGGTTGCGCCGCTGGTGGTGCTGGCGGTCCACGTGGCGTTTATGGTGGTAGGGGAAGTCTGGGTGGCAACCAAGTTTGTGGGGGGCTGCACAACGGTGGCGCCGCCCGGTTGCAATTGAACGACAACAGCGGTGGCGGGCGGCATGGTCAGGCTTACGTTGCCGCCGGAGATGGCCACCGGGGTGGATGTTCCGTTCCAGGTGCCATCGACGTTAAATCCGGCGCCGCCCAGAGTCACGCCGGTGGTCTGGGAAACGTCGTTGTTCGGCGCTTGCAAGACCCACTCGGCGGCCTGATTGTAGGATCCACCGGACTGAATGGTGAGATTGACGGTCGTGGCGGATGCATCGTGGCTTTTGTTGATGACCGTGACCCACAGGCTGTTGTCCGCGGCAAGCACTCCATACGCGGTTAAATCCACTGCGGATGGATTATTGAGCGCGGCGTGCACGACTCGTCCGTGCCCTCCCAGGTCGAAAGCCTTGATGCCATACCCCAGCGGATGCATGGAATATCCACCCGCGGTGCTCAGGAAGACGGCGTAATTCGGCGGACCCGACGCGACGCTGTCGCCGGTATGGAAGTTGACTCCACCCAGCATGTCTTGCTGTGTGGTCCACCAGTACATATAGTCCAAGCCCCAAAGGGCGGAAGCAAATGTGTTGCTGGCGTTGGGCGCGCCTCCGTGGACGAAACTGTTGGTTTCAGACAGCCGCAGAAGGAGGCCGTCGCCGGCCGCGGTGGGAACCGATCCGCTGTATTGCGAATTGTACTCGCCGAAGATGCCGGTACCCAGAAGGGTATCGCGCGCCGCGGCGCAGCAGGTGGTGGCGCCGCTACCGCCGGGATAGACATGGTGGGTTACGTGCGCCAGCTTTGCCGTGCCGAACTGGTTGGCGGTTTGACCGACCCACGAAGTGTTATGCCGCGAGGTATCCGGCGGGCAGAATTTGGCCCCGGGAGCGACTGGCCCGACCGCCGACATGTAAGCGCTGACATCGGACGCATACGTAGCATAGCTGCCGATGTACAAATCGGGCTCGTTTCCGATGGAGAAGCAAGTGATGCTGGAGCTGTATTTGCCCCATAGAAAACCCGCCGTGGTCGCGGCGGCGCCGGGGCTGGATCCTTTCAGGCGCAGCGTATAGACAACGGGAATGCCCGCCGCCTTGGCGAAACCGAACATGTTATCCAGATCGGCATTCGCGGGCGTTCCGCTGTCGGATGTGTTTCCGCCGAAGCGCAGGCTTTTGATACCCAGCGTGCTGAAAACCTGGAGAAGCGGCTGGTTGGTTGGCCGGAAATAGTTGCCGCCGTTGATCGAGCCGGTTTCATAGCTCAGGCCAATATAATCATTGGGAATGGCGGCGCCGGGACTGCCTGGACTCAAAGTGACGGTGACAGGCGACTGCGCCTGCGCGCCTTCACCGATGGACAAGGCAAGTAGTACCAGCAATGCGGCGAAAAAAGTTCGAAGCAAATTCTTTTGAATGCTTATTTTCTTGGATTTCACGTCCGTAACCATCCTCTCTACGTGCTCGGTTCTGCGTGCTCGGTTGCATGTATCGATGGACCGCAATAACGACGAAGGCTGAAACAGCAGTGCAGGCTCGCGGACTGGCGCTGGAGCCGTGAAGCCAAAACGTCGGCATCTTATCATCAAGTGATAAAACAAAGTCAAGCAAAAAGAATAATTCGCTACTCATGAAACATTTTTCTCCGTCCCCATTCTTCCAAATAGGCGAAGGAAATCCAAGAAACTCGATGTCGGCGTTGGTGCAAAAGGTTTCCAGGTCTGCTTACATATCTTCAGTTGAACTTTTTTGTACTTCGCCACAAATCCAAGATCCCATTCACGTTATGCGCGTTAACTTAACTGTTTCATCGCCACTTAACCGCTAATGAAACTTGATTACCGAAAATTGAGGTCTATAATTGGCGGGTTTTTTGTACAAGTTGCTAAGGGGACTTGGACGCCAAATCGTAAACCTTTTAAGGAGTCCGTTAATGAAAATGAATATGAGGCGGTATGGTTGGTTAAGACAGCTTATGATGGTGGCTTCATCCCTGCTTGGGCTTGCTTTGTTCGCAGGCTTGGCATCGGCACAGCAAATCATTGCCATTAATTCCGGCGGACCGGCCGCCAGTCCCTTCGTGGCAGACGCGGACTTCTCCGGCGGCGTCACGATCAATCATGCGAACGCCATCAATACCAGCAAGGTGACCAACCCCGCCCCGACAGCCGTATACCAGACGGCGCGCGTCGCTACGACCGGGGCTCCTTCGTTCACCTACACGATCCCAGGCCTGACCCCGGGAACCAATTACCTGGTGCGGCTGCACTTCTGTGAGACCTTCTTTACAACCGCCGGCTCGCGGGTGTTCAACGTAAGCATCAACGGCACGCAGGTGCTGACTAACTTCGACATCGTGGCGGCGTCGGGTGGGCAGAACATCGCCAACGTGCAGCAGTTCACGGAAGCAGCGAACACGAGCGGGCAGTTTGTGATTACGTTCACCTCGGTTACGAACAATGCGCTGATTAGCGGAATCGAAATCGATTCCACCACGCCGCCTCCGCCGGCATGCACGAGCATCTGCATCGACTCGGGTTCGACCACCGCAGTCAGTCCCTTCGTAGCGGACATGGATTTCAGCGGCGGCGCGACTATCAATCACGCCAACGCCATCAATACCAGCAAGGTGACCAACCCGGCGCCGGCAGCCGTATACCAGACGGCGCGCGTCGCCACGACCGGGGCCCCTTCGTTCACTTACACGGTTCCCGGCTTCACCCCCGGAGCCAACTCTCTGGTGCGTCTGCACTTTGCCGAGACGTTCTTCACAACCGCCGGGTCGCGAGTGTTCAACGTGACGATCAACGGGACGCAGGTACTGACGAACTTCGACATCGTGGCGGCTTCAAGTGGGCAGAACATCGCCAATATCCAGGAATTCACCGAGCCGGCGAACGCGAGCGGGCAGTTTGTGATTACGTTCACCTCGGTGACCAATAACGCGTTGATCAGCGGGATCGAAATCAACCCGGGCACGACTGGCTCCTGCAGCATGCCGACGGCGCCGAGCGGACTATCAGCAACCGCGGTATCACCCAGCCAGATCAACCTGAGCTGGACGGCAAGTTCATCGTCCTGCGCGGTGAGCTATAACGTGTTCCGTAGCACGACCAGCGGCTTCACACCCTCCAGCAGCAACCAAATCGCGAGTGGCGTGAGCTCTACGTCGTTCTCCAATACAGGTCTTGCTGCCTCGACCACTTATTTCTATGTAGTGCAAGGCACGAACTCTGGCGGCACGTCCGCATCCTCGAACCAGGCTAGCGCGACAACGCAGGGGGGCGGAGGAGGAAACGGACCAAAACAATTTGCTCCCTATAACGACATGAGTCTTGGGTTCAGCGAGAATATTGTTTCTAACGTGCAAAATGCCGGACTTAAAGCAATTACTCTGGCTTTCCTGGACGGCAACGGCAATTGTGCCTTCGGTTGGGGTGGGTTAGGAGGAACGCTTCCCACCGACAACCTGGCCAATGGCACGTCGATTCAAACTCTGGTGCACCAGATGCAAGCCAATGGCGTGACCGTCATCATTTCGTTCGGCGGCGCGGGTGGACCCATTGTGAGTAGCTGCAGGAACGCAGGCGCACTGCAGTCAAGCCTACAGGGGGTGCTTACTCGTTATAGCGTCAATATGCTTGACTTCGACATGGAAGCGAGCGACACGCTTGGCGACGGGCCGGGATTGCCGGTACTGGATCAGGCGCTCAAGGGACTGAAGGCGGCAAACCCGAACCTGGTTGTTTCCTTCACCCTGCCGGTGCTGCCGACTGGGCTAATCAGCACTGGCACGGCCGTTCTCAACCAGGCGCATAAGGACGCGCTCGATCTCAACGTAGTCAACGTAATGGCAATGGACTACGGAGGTTCCGCAGATAACGGCGGGCAGATGGGGCTGGATGCCATGGATGCCGGTCAAGCAGTGCACGGCCAAATCCAACAAGCCGGTCTGAGCTCTTCGGTGGGTATCACGGTGATGATTGGGCAGAACGATACCCAAGGGGAGATCTTCCGCCTCAGCGACACCAACACGGTGCTGAACTTTGCCAATGCGAATAGTTACGTCACGCGGCTTGCATTCTGGTCGCTGGCACGTGACAACGGCGGTTGTTCAGGTCAAACCTTTGCCTCGCCCACCTGTAGCGGCATTACGCAGAGCACTTTCCAGTTCTCGCATAGCTTTGACCCGTTCTAGCGGGACAAGCCTCTGGGGGGCGATAGCACAAGCTATCGCCCCGTTATTATTCGCGCTCCCAGGCAATTACTCAGAGTTAATCAGCTACGGTTTCTTCTGAAGCGTATATGAGGACCGGCCTGCCGATTGCAGCGGCTATCCATACCTGTACGAACCAGATTTTCTGTTCCGCACCATGGGAATGATTGAGCGAACATTTACCTGTCCAATTCTCTATGAGGTGCTCGAAGAGCTGAAAAAATCTCTGGGTTTTTACGGCGCTCATTTTGCGTGTTTCTGTTTGAAATATCCTGATTCGCCGAAATTTATTGACAACACGCACGAACCGGAGGATATTCTTCCTTTCTGCTCAGGTCGCATTTCTTATGTCAGCTTCTTTACGGGAGGTCTGAATGCCCATACTCGTGCTTGGCATCCTCTTCGTCTGGACGATAGCGGTCTTCCGCCTTCTCTGCTTCCGCACTACTCTGGGCCCGCGGACTTTGCTCACATTTGTCGGATTGGGTGCGCTGCTGGGGACGGTGGCAAACCCGCTGGCGGAAAAATTTTTCAATTCCTATCGTTATGACGGAAATCAGCTCTACGTGTTGCTGATTATTGCCGTGCAGCACCTGTTCATGGTGTCGCCAGTCTTGCTGTTGTTGTCGAAGCCCGCGTGGCGGCGCGGCAGCAGCGTGTGTGACGCGTTCCTGGCCGCATTTGCGATTGGCGCCGGCTATGAGTTTCTTGGCGCGTTGCTGGCCCTGGCCCCATCAGGAGGCATCTCTGCCGGCCTGTCATTTCTGCCGCCCGGAGTCGCTTCGACGGCCACAGTCACGGTTGCCGGCTACGCTTATTGGAGCGGACTGGTGGCGCTTGTTTGTGCCGCCGGCTTTCGTTTTCTGCGTAACCCATTGCTGGCATACGGGGCGACTGCGATTGCTCTGCTTTTGTGCACACTGGATCACTACGGCGATTTTCACAATGGCCCAACAGCCGAAAAGATCGGCATACTTACCTTGCACGGCGCTCTGCTACCCTGGTTCGCGCTCGTGCTGTTGATCGGTGCGGTGTTCCTGGAGATGCGCTGGACGAAATCCAATTCTGGAATTAAAGATGCCATCGCCGAATTCCAGGCCGTGGCGCCTGCGATCGTCACTTTCAAGTTCAGCCAGGCGAAACTGGCGGGCGCCGGTTATCATCTGCGGCGGCAAAAAGAAATTCTGGACGCGGAATTGAAGCGCGAGCCCGGGAACCCGCAGATTCAGCGCCAACTGGAGTCCATTCAGGCTTCACTTACCCGGCTGGGGAGTATCGCGCCCTCTCCTCAAACTGGGATTGTCAATTGGGTGAAAAGCCGCTGGGTGCAAATCCTGGCGGTAATGGCGTTCTTGTGCCTGGGCGTGTTCATCGAGATGCCCGACATGGTCACGCTGGGTAACTGGATTTGGACTTCCCTGCCCTTGGCCACGCACTTTGTTCCCTTTCAATTGACGCTTCTTAACACTGTCCTGGTCGGGTTGCTGATCTGGGAATACGTGAAAGCGCCGCGGCAGGCTTTTTCCCAGACCATCAGCGATGAAGTAGCGCAGTTTTCCGCCGAGCGCCGCATACTTCAACTTGGGCTGGGAGTTGTCCTCGTCGCACTGCTCTATCCTCATCCGGCAGAGTTCACAGCCTTCCAGTCAAACCTGGCAAGCGGAGCGAACCTGCGGGTCCCTGGCTTTAACGAAGACGAGGCGCTCACGCTCCTGCTTCTGCTGGCCTGGGCGGTGAGCGGTCTTACTGTGAAGCGCTCGGAGCTGTGGCAGAAAAGAGCGTCAGGCGATCATTTGCGAAATCTGGCCCATAACTTTATTACCGTATGCAGCGCCGCTACGGTGGCCTGGCTGGCTTTCGCCTTCTTTACCCAAATCCAGGTGTATGCTCACGTGAACTGGGGCGCCAGGTTCTTTAACTACTTTCAGGCAAACGGCAATTCGGTGCTGGAAATGGTGCTGGGCCTTTTTACCATAGCGTTTTCGTTTGGAGCCGCGTCGCTGGTGAATTTGCTGGCTGCGCGATTTGAGAAAACACTTCTGGGCGCTGCACGCGGTCCGGCGCCTCCGGGCGCGGCAGCAGCAGGCGCAGGAGGGTGACAGAATGACTGCCGTACCGGTCACGGCGAATTCAAAACGCAAAGAGCAGGCATTGCGCTGGAGCCTGGTGGCTTGTGCTTCGGTCTCATTGGGAGCGCTGGTGGCGCACGTCGTGGGCGTGTTGCCGATGCCGTTTTTTCTTGAGGTATTCGGAGTGCCGTCGCTCGTGGTCATTTATGCGCTGGCGGCGTACGCAAAGAAAATCAACGCACACATTCTGACCAACGGACTCTGGGTTGGATTCTGGGCCGGGCTGGCGGCAACGGTGGTTTACGACGGTGTGCGTTATCTCGTCGAGCACGGGCACTTGTTTGGATACAACGGCTTTGTGCCCATCCTGATGTTTGGATCGTGGATCACCGGACAGCCGACCACCAGCACGGCCGCAAAGATCGCCGGTTGGACGTATCACTATTGGAATGGGGCCACCTTCGGCGTGATCTACACCCTGGCCCTGGGACGAAAACGATGGTGGTGGGGCGTGGGCTACGGCATCCTGATGGAATGCTGCATGCTCGGGCTCTTCCCACTATTTCTAAGAGTAACAAGCAAGGTCGACTTTATTGCTGTCAGCATGATCGGCCACCTCTTCTATGGAGCAGTGTTGGGCCTACTGTCAGAGAAATATTTGCGCTATTAAGGAGGACCAAAAATGAAAACCGCATCGCGATTCGCCTCGATGGCGTGGATTGCCCTCTGTGTAATGTTCCTGGCGCTCCCGGCGCGCGCCGGTGATTGTGCCAGCCCAGACGATTGCAGCGCGATTCCCGATAACGGAACCAAGGCGGCGTGCGGCCTGGGAATCCTGGCAGGCTATGGGCTTTATCAGCGCAGCCAGAAACAGAAGCCGGACCCGGAGGAAGGATCAAGCGTTTCCACCGATGAGAGTCTGCTGTTCGGCGGCGGCAGCACAGGCGGAGGGAACCAGGTCGCTTCGACCATGCCACCCGCCAAAGGCCCAGACGCTGCTCCTCCCGACGCGGGGCCTGCCGACCCCGGTGGTCTCAATAGCACCGGCGGCCCGCCTGATGGCCCCTTGGGCGAATAGGTAGAACGCAGAAGAGTTCCAGGAACGCTCCTTGATGGAGGATGGTGTGAACAGATTTCAATCTCGTTTTGCAGCCTCGATCGTTGTCGCTCTGTTATTAAGCGTGCTTCCGCTGGGCGCGCAAACCACCAGTACCGGCAAGCCTTCGACTACGGCGGGCACCGGTGCGGCATCCGCCACCTCTCAGCCACAGACAAAAGTGGATGAGACCACCGCAAAGCGCCAGGTGCAGGATGCCATCGCCATCATTCAAAGCAGAATGGACGCAATGGACGCCCGCTACGGAAAAACGGGCGCCGCCCAAACCCTCGCAGCCGCCTACAAGAAACAAGGGGTCGCTACCGCTTCGGTAAAAGATGGCAACGAATGGACCCAGTGGCTCGCAGATTCGTGGACGCAAGCCAAACCCTTCTACGAATCCAATCTGAAAGACCTGCAGAATGCCTTGGATGTGTTCACCACAGAACAAGGCGCGTGGCCAAGCCAGTTGAGCGCCATCAGTACCGGCATGGCAAGTTGGAAAAAACAAGAACTGCAGCTCGAGGCTCTGTTTCGCGCTTCAGTAGGCCAGATTGCACAGCGGGAAAGCGTGCTCGCGCAATTGACCGCCAATCCCAAACTGGCTCCGGAACTTCAGAAGAAAGCCGACGCTCTCAAGGCTTCCGCCAATAAGACCCGCGCTTCTGAGGCAGCTATTGCGGGCCACACGCATCTGATCGGCGCAACAAAAGTCGAGCAAAATCCACCGGCCTCCGGAAAACCGAAGCCGACTCCACCCCCCAAGCCCAAACCGACCCCGAAACCAAAACCAACACCTAAGCCGAAGGCAACGCCCAAGCCAAAGCCGTCACCTGCCAAGAGTCCGGCCCCCGCCAAGAGTCCTACGCCTGACAATTCGCAGGGCCAGAACAAAACTCCGGTAACCGAGGTAGATACGACGGTCTGCAAGTGCAAACCGAAGACCGTATCTTTCAACGTGCAAACTACGGGTGAGACGGTGGAGACCTCTGACCGGTCCATCGCCACCGGGCAAATTCGCGATGGCCAGTTGCAGATCACCGGCAAGAAAGCTGGGGAGGCCACCATCACTGTGTCTGGTGAAGTGGTGCGCTACAACATGGGAATTCCCGATGCGCCGGCCAAAGGCAAAGGCGGAATCCACGGCAACGGCCCTAACGACGTGCCTCTTAACGGAAATTATCCCTTCACCGAAAAGGTGCATGTCAAAGTGGTTTGCGATCTCAACGGTGATTGGCAAGGCCCCATGGGGAATGTAAAGATCATCGACTCCTGCGGCAAGGTGACGCTCTCAGCCGGCAATGGAAAGACGGTCTTCAGCGGCACGGCCCAATATAGCGACGCAGGCTACAGCAAGCTCAAGCTGACGCACAGTCTTGCTCTCGAAGAAATCGAAGCCGGAATGCCGGAGCCGGTGCGGCAACAGGTCGTTGGCAAGCAGGTCTCCCTGGAGGGCGCCGTAGGCGAGGGCGAGCAAAATATCCAGGCGAACCTGATTCGCGATCAGGTTCATTGGGTGAAAAATGACGACGGTTCCTACAGCGTGACCTTCCCCGGCAAAGACAAGAGCGCAGTCGTCTTTACACGTTCGGCGGGCGATAAAGCCGGTGCCGCGCCGGCCGGCGCCAAAGGTGGAGCGTCGCCTGCTGGGGACAAAGGGAAAAAGCCTAAATAAAAATGGGCCCTCGATAATGGCGGCTTTGATATTTGATGCTGACCAAATTGGTTTCAAACACTGAAATTGTCGGCGTCGGGCGAGGCCGTCCGTCTCTTGGACTACCTGGACTAAAAGATTCTTTTAAAAGCGTTTCAGAAAGCTATAGAATACCTGCTGCACGACCCATAAAAGGTGGAACAAGGCGCTGCAATACGGCAGCTCCCTGTAAGAAGCCGTAGTGAAGCTGTGTTGAACAGTGGTCTGAACGATTGACCAGCATGAGTTCTGGATTCTGGCTTATTGGCGAACGTGGTTGTCGCCTGGCTTGAAGAGATTCAAGGCACGATCGAACAGATGCGAAACAGGTTGCCTGAACCTCAACTGGCCGGAACCAAAGTTTCCCTTTTGAAAAATTGCTTGCTCTGACTCGGTGACCGGGCCAGCAATATACGTGTATCTCTCATGTCGGCAAACGTGTTCATTCTGGAACCAAAACCTGATATCGCGCCGCAGGCGGCAGAGAATTGTGCTTCGCGTCGGAAGTTGGGCTCCGCGTACACGCGTGCTTGCTATCTCATTCTCTTCTCGGAGTTACTGATCGCGGCCGGGCTTCGCCTGCTGCATCTGGGAGACAAGAGTCTATGGGTTGACGAGTGTGCCAGCGTTTTCTTCGCGCAACAGCATTGGACCGATTTCTGGAGAGCCATGTGGCACAGCGAAGCAAACATGCTTTCCTACTATCTCCTGCTGCGCGGCTGGATCCACCTGGGAAACACGGAATCTACGGTTCGTATTCTATCGGTCATCCCGGCTTTGCTCACGGTTCCCTGCATTTATGCCCTGGGCGCGCGCCTGTTCTCAACGCGCACCGGCCTGATCGCCGCGCTGCTGCTTTCCCTGAACGCCTGCCATGTCGCTTACTCGCAGGAAGCCCGGAGCTATTCCCTTCTGCTCTTGTGCTGCACCGTATCCACCCTTTGTTTTGTCAACGCCATTGAGCGCTCTACGGTGAGGAATTGGTCCATCTATGTTCTCATCTCCGTGATCGGCGTCTACACGCATTTTTTTGCTGGGCTCCTCATGTTGGCGCAGTGGCTCTCCATCGCCTTCCTGCCTCGCCAGATGGTTCACTGGCGCAAGCTGTTGGCCAGCGCCTCCGTCATCGGAGTCCTGATCTCCCCTTCGCTATGGTTCATGTTTACCAGAGACGTCGGTCAAATTGACTTCATCCCGCATCCTGGTTTGCGTGAGCTTTATCATCTGGCGCTGTTTCTCGCCAGTGATGGCGGCAAAGCCGCCGGCGCTTTGCTCACGATCATCTACCTGGCTGGGATTTCAATCGCGCTGTGGAATTTCGCCGCCCTGCGCACTGACAAACCGTCGCCGGAGCGCTGGCGTTTCATCTTGATTTTCAACTGCCTGTGGGCGCCAATTGCTCTGGACCTGTGTATCTCGCACCTGGGCAAAGAGATTTTTTATTATCGCTACCTGCTCATTTGCCTGCCGGCCTTTGTACTGCTGGCGGCGTATGGGTTCAGTTGCATTCCTTCCCGCGCCTGGCATGCGCTCACGCTCGCCGCGACCGCCGCTCTCTCGCTGGCTGCGGTGGGGTTGTACTACTCAAGACCCAAGGACAACTGGCGCGAAGCGACGCGTTACCTGGTTTCCAATACCCATGCCGGCGAGACTGTCATCTTGTATCCCGCCTATGCCGAACTGCCCTTTTCCTATTATCAGGAACGTTTTAAGCCGGCTTCCGTCGCGCTCAACAACCGGCCGCAGCTTTCCAATCGCATATCGTTGGCTGCCGACCCCGATCATTCTGATGCGGTCTGGCTGCTCTCTTCTCGCAACGACGATAACACAGCGTCCATGCGCCAGGCTTTGTCCGATCGTTATCAGTTTCACGATGAGCTGACCTACGCTGAAGGCATCAGGCTTGTCAGGTACTTCAACCGTCATCCATCCAATCTCGCGGGCGGCACGGTGCAAACCCGCGACACTGGTCTTTTTTCATATTTCATCGAAGGGGAAGCGCAGCAGCATGAATGAAGTTCATGCCATCATCGCTGATCAAGAGAGCGCGGAAATCCCGTTCCGGGAAGCGGCCTCAGTGGTTGCATACAGCATCGTCATACCGGCCTACAATGAGGCCGAACGGATATCCGCGACCCTGGACCAGATTTTGGCTTACGTCTACCAGCAGCATTGGTCGGCGGAGATTATCGTAGTCGATGATGGCTCGACAGATAGCACAGCCGAGATCGTACGCAAATTCGCCGCCGCGCATTCTTCCATTCGCCTGATCAGGAGCCCGCGTCATTTTGGGAAAGGACACACCGTACGCGCCGGCGCTTTGGAAGCTGCTGGAAAAATCGTTCTCGTTGTGGATGCCGATCTTCCCTCTCACTTGCGCGAAGCTCATAAACTTTTTGCTGCCTTAGGCGCGGGAACGCATATCGCTATCGCTTCCCGCTGGCTTGACCCCGCCTTGCACGAAAATCGGCAGTCATTTTCGCGCCGCTGCTTCAGCCGCTGCTTCAATGTGCTGGTACGCTTCCTGCTCGGGCTTAATTTCAAGGACACGCAGTGCGGTTTTAAAGCCTTTACCGATGTGGCAAGCAGCCTGATCTTTCGCCTTCAGAGTCTTCAAGGCTGGGGATTCGACGTGGAATTGCTTCTCATCGCAAAACGGCTGGGACTGGGGGTCAAAGAAGTATCGGTGCGCACCCGCCATGATCCCCGCTCCAGGCTTAGCCCCGTGCGCCATGGTTTTGAAATGCTCTTCGACGTCGTGGGGGTATTCTGGCGCGATCTCTGGTGCCGGTATCCCAGCCCATTGGCTTCTTCTCTTCGTTTGTCGGCGCAGCCGGCCGGCACGAAGCGATGGGCATTTCGTTTCGGATGGTCACCGGTTACCGCGGCGCTGGCCATGCTGGTCTTAGCGGCGGCAACCACAACCATATCGGTTCGAGAGACAAATACGCATGCTGCTTCCAATCAGTTGGCCGCCGCATCTGCAATTTCAAACAATCAGAGGCTGCTGTCGAAACAGGAGACCGATGGCGGAAACAACGCAGATATCGACTCTGCCAATGACGAGGCGGATTATGCCTTCGACCAGGAATAATTACGCGCTGCAAGGAATCGGATAACAAGATTTGTTATGAATACGACTGCGGTATCTGATAGAGAACTGGCCCAGCCCGGGTACGAAACCGGCGAACGCACTCCGGCATTGCCCAATGCTCCTCGAAGAAAGCTGCGCTGGCTCGCTCTCTGCCTGCTTATATTTGCAGGGTTGCTTGTTTTTATCGCTTTGAGAAATTGTGGAAGCTATCTCATTGTAGATAATGGCCAGAAATCAGACGTAATCCTGGTACCGCTTGGACGTCTGCAGCCCGGCTATGAAAAGGCCTTCAACCTGCTTCGCGACGGCTATGGCAATCACATTGTCGCCGAAGTAGTACCTCTTAAACAATTTGGCAAACCGGTGCCCGAGCTGGCGCAAGAGTATTTTGCCCAGCAGTCTGATTTGACCGGAAAAATTGATATATGTGTCATCCGTCTGAGCGCCCCTGAATCCCCCCAAGCGGCTGAATGCATCGCCAAACTGAAGCCCCGGAGCATCTTGATCGTTGCCAATCAATTTCAGACCCGCCGCGCTTTGAAGACTTTCTCCCACGATCTTCCCCAGTATCAATGGTCGGTTACCCCGGTGCAGCCGCCTCCCCCGCGCCCTCTTCAATGGTGGAAAAACAAACGGATGGCCTTGGTGATTTATATGGAATGGTGCCGGTTCCTCTGGTGGGAACTGGTCGGGCAATAACCGCCAATTGCAGTATTGGGGTCCTACTAACTATTCACAATCCCTGATGTTTTGATCTCTGCTGCGGTGATTCTTAACTCAAGTTTTTCTTTATAGGAAAGCTTCTGCATGCTATCTTCAGCGAATGCCAGACAATAGCCTCACCAACACCGATCCTCAATTTGGCACCGCCGAGTATGAAAGAAAAACTGGCGAAGATTACTGCCGCTTGTGCAACCAATCCATCGTAGGAAGCTACTATCGCGTGAATGGCTCCATGGCATGCCCTGGTTGCGCAGACATGGTCCAACGCCAGGGGCCGCAAGACAGTCACGCGGCATTTATTCGCGGGTTGCTGCTGGGCATTGGAGCATCCATCGTCGGGTTGGTACTCTATGCCGCTTTCGCCATCGTCACAGGATGGATGATTGGCTATGTTTCTCTCGCTGTCGGTTATATCGTTGGCAAAGCTATTATGGTTGGGTCCAAAGGAGTGGGGGGAAGGCGCTACCAGATTGCTGCTGTCGTTTTGACCTACGCAGCGGTCTCCCTTGCGGCAATTCCTATCTGGATCTCGATTATCTCCAAGCAGAAAGAGGACCATCAGCAGATTGAGATGAAGCAACAGTCAACTTCGGATAAACAACTGTCGCAACAAGACCAGCCCGCAGCGCAGCCACCCCCCCGCCGATGCGCCACAGACGCAGCAAACACAAAAAAGTGCGGCGCGCCCAAAGATAGGTCTGGGGGCGGCGCTTCTGCAGATGACGGTTGTTGGATTGGCTTCTCCTTTTCTGGAATTGCAAAACCCCATACAAGGTTTGCTGGGTCTTATTATCCTGTCCGTAGGAATCCGCATCGCGTGGAGGATAGCCGCAGGCAGACGCATAGAGGTCGATGGTCCATATGATAATCCTGCGCCGGCATCAACGTAAGCTGACGTAGGCACAAAACTCCCCATAAATTACCATTGAAGACGTGTCCACCTTTACCCCTGAACTGATTCGAAACTGCAAACGCTGTTCGCACGAACTTGCGCCAGGGACGCTGGTCTGCGACCGGTGCCGGGCGCTAGTGTATAGCGATCAGCTCGAACAGCTCGCGGCTGCGGCAAAAAAGCTGGAGGCCAAAGGCGAGCTATTGGAGGCGCGCCATCTGTGGTTGACCGCCCTGCCGCTGGTCCCCCAGGATTCGAAGCAAGCCATCTGGATACGCGATCATGCGCACGCCCTCGAGCAGACCGCCTCCGCACCCCAGGCTCCCGACGCCAAGAGCAAGTGGGCAAAACGCCTGGCGCCGTTGGGACCTATCGGAGTGCTGCTGGCCAAAGCCAAGGTATTGCTTCCATTTCTGTTGAAGCTGAAATTTCTGCTAAGCTTCGCTGCCTTCATTGGACTCTACTGGGCGCTTTGGGGGCCAAGGTTCGGCGTCGGCTTTGCGGTCATGATTCTGATCCACGAGATGGGTCACTTCATCGATGTCAAACGCAGAGGATTGCCCGCTGAAATGCCCGTCTTTTTGCCCGGATTCGGGGCCTACGTCCGCTGGCAGGCAATGGGGGTTCCGCTTGAGACTCGCGCCGCTGTGAGTTTGGCAGGACCTTTGGCCGGATGGGTCGCGGCCGCTGTCTGTGCCCTGCTCTGGTTCCAAACCGGCGACCGCTTGTGGGCCGCACTGGCACAAACCGGCGCCTGGCTGAATATCTTGAACTTGATCCCGATCTGGATGTTCGATGGCAGTCAGGCAATTCTCGCGCTCGGGAAAACAGAGCGCATGGCGCTGCTCGCCGGCTGCGTGGCCTTGTGGCTCGTGTTCCATCAGGAGCTGTTTCTCCTTGTGGCTGCAGGCGCCGGATGGCGATTGTTCACCCATGACGTGCCGGATCAGCCGAGCCCCCGGACTACAGCTTACTTCCTGATCGTGCTCACCTTGTTGGGATTGGTCCGGTGGCTGGTGCTGGGTCAGGGCGCGGGAATGCCGTAAGCACCTCTCTAGTTTTCACTTGCTCAATTGCGCAGTCATCTGGAAGAAGGTTGACCGCCTTTGGAGCTGAGAGCTTGCAGCTTGGAGCTGCTTTTAAGCTCTAACCCCATTCGCGACACCAAATCCCTGAACGGCGGAAGCAGGCGCATCGCATCCAGCATGGGATCCACATTCAGCCATATCAAGCCATCGGCGCGTTGCTCGTAAGCCTTTTCCAGCCATTCCATTGCTTTTTTTATTTCTCCCAGGCCTCCGTAGAGCATTCCGAAGTAGGTTGCCGGGACATACCGTTGCCTGGCCAGCGCCTTCAGCGCCTCCAGTTTCTTTATTGTTTGGTCGCGCTGCCCATCCACGGCGTAGGCAAGCCCGAGCGCCGCATCCAGAAGCGGAATTTCTCCCGCCGCGATGCCTTTGGGCTTGAGCTGCGCAATCGCTTTGGCATTCATATCCATCAACGCATAGGCCCGGCCAGTAACGTAATGCAACATAAAATGATTGGGATTCAACTCCAGGCCCTTTTTCGCCTCGTGTATCGCTTCCTTGTATTGCCGCGCCAGGTAATACGCTCCTGCGCGGGTGGCGTGGACAGCGACCATGCGGCGCGGGTCAGTCTCCTGCACAATGGCGAGCGTGCGTTCGATCTCCTGCACCGCCTCCGCGTTCCTCCCCAAAACCAGCAACAGCCACGAGTACCACAGGTGCGCAGCGGCGTAATCAGAGTTGAGCGCGATCGCCCGTGCGTAACCGGCTTCCGCCTCATCCCACTTCCAATAATAATGATGATTCACCAGCGCCAAAGCTGTATGCGCCTCGGGCAAGGAATCATCCAGCTCCAGGGAGCGCTTAGCCGCCTCTTCCGCCCTGGGCATCGCCTTTCGTGGTGGCAGCATGTCAAATGGAGCTATAGCTGCCAGTGCGTACGCGCTCGCCAGCCCGGAGTAGGCGGGCGCGTATTTCGGGTCTTGTTGAATCGCGCGTTCAAAGTGCTCAATGCTTTTGCCGATAGAGAGCGGCATCATCTCATGCAGGTGGTATCTGGCCTTTAAGTAAGCCTCATAAGCCGCGGGATGCACCCGCCCCTGTCCCTTCTGCAGCGCCGAAAGGCGCACGCTCTCCGAGCGATGTAGCACCAGGTGAATTTCGCTGGAGATCGCCTGTGCAATATCCGCCTGCAGGGCCAGAATGTCAGAAAGATCTCGGTCATATGTTTCCGCCCATATCTGCGTCTGGTTCTTCACCTCGATGAGCTGTGCCGTAACCCGCACCCGCTGCTCGGCGCGCCGCACCTTACCCGCCAGCACGTAGTCAACTCCCAACTCCTGCTTCATCTGCTCGAAGGGCTTGTTCCTGGATTTGTAATGCATCGCCGTGTCATGGGCAATCACGACCAGACGGCCGGGCTGCAGGCGGGTGATCTGCGTGGTCATCTCTTCCGTCAAACCGTCGCTGAAGTAATCGTCCTCAGGGCCGGCATTGAGGTTGGCGAACGGAAGCACGGCCAGCTTGATCTTGCCATCTTCTTTGTTTTGCGCATTTGCCGCGGTTTGTTGCCGGCCTTTGAACCAGGCCGCCAGCTCGGAGCGATAAGCGAAGACCGATCCCAGTTTGTCGTGCTGGTGCCGGTAGACCGGCAGGCCCTCTTTTTTTTCCCAGCGCTGCACCGTGCGCACGTCGCGGCGCAAATAGACGGCAATTTCCTTCCAGGAGTCCAGTCGGTCAGCAGGATTGCCGGCGGTAGTCATAACAAGCGGCCTTCAATCATAACCTACGAGATTCAATACCCACGACATTCAGCGGCAACCCGTTTTTGCCGTGCCTTGCCGCTTGAGAAGCTACCCCATCACCAATAACTTTGAAGGTGAAAGGATGGCCTTCTATGCAGATACCAAATCATTGGAAGCACAAGCTGCCCTGGCTGATGATTATTTCGCGTGCGGTGCTGGGCCCGGGAATCATTTTGATGGGTTTGCAATGGCCGAGCAGAGTGTTACTGGCTGGTTGCGTTGTCCTCGCTCTCCTGTTGGATATTTTTGATGGCGTTCTGGCCCGCCGCTGGCAGGTCGTGACCGGCCTGCTGCGCCGCTGCGACACTATCGCCGACACCATTTTCTACGCCGGCGTCTTTCTGCTTGTCGTGCTGCGCTATCCGGCGACCCTGCATCGCATCTGGCCCTGGCTGGCTGCGCTCGTAATTCTTGAGATTGTTCAGCACCTGTTCTGTGTCTTAAAGTTCGGCCGCCTTGCCAGTTACCACTCGATCCTCGCCAAAATCTGGGGCCTGCTGCTCGCCACCTCTTTGATTGCTTTGCTCGGATTTAACTTCGACAAGCTTCTCGATATCGCCATCGCCTGGGGCATCTTATGCAACCTGGAGGGGTTCATCATCTCCTTCGTGCTGCCCGCATGGCACCACGATATTCCCACATTGGGATACGCCATCTGGCTCCGCCGCGAACTGGAATATCAGGCAGAAGCGGCGTCGAGGCGTCAAATCGTCGGAATTTAAATTTTATCCAGCTTGGCTGACAGCTTGGAAATTTTTTCTTGAAACTGTCATCCCGATCCCGCAAAGCGGGAGAGGGACCTCGGATGGAGGTGGTAACCACGTGCGGCCTAAATCGGACCACCCTTGAATTTTCCCTTTACATAGCGAAAGCTAGACGATTTTGTGAACTCAACAATTTTTCTTTGCCCTCTCCGTCACCCAATCCGTCCAAACCGACGATGCTCCACTTGCTAACAAAGGGGCGCCATCCACCACCGCATCCACAAAATTCTTCACCATGGGAAAATGCAGATTCGAGTGTGTCGGCAGGTGCTCGCGCCGACCCTGATTGCTGGAAGAAAGACAAACCAGCTCCGGCCCATTCAGCGGATCAAGGTTGATCTCACCCTCCGTGCCCCGTATGCGGCATTCATCCCGCTCGACCTTCGAGTGCCAGCGTACGTCCACGATGCCGCGTACTCCGCCTTCATACTCGATCATTACCGTGGCGTTATCCTCTACCGGATAATGATGCACTACATTGGAAAGATGGCCGCTGGCCCGCAGCGGGCGCCCAAATAGAAAGTTCAGCAGATCAATGCGGTGTGACGCAATATCGTACAGCGGCCCGCCTCCTGACTTGGCCGGGTCCAACAGCCAGCTGCGCGGGCCCTGCCCATCGAACCAGGCATGTGAGGTGAGCTCGGCGACGACCGGCTTGCCAATCACTCCGGCTTCCAGGAGTTTTTTCGCACGCTGTACCTTGGAATACGTCCTGCGATAGTAAGCAATACCCAGCGTCTTTCCACTTTCTTCCGCGGCGCGCACCATCGAGCGCGCTTCAGCTTCGTTCATGGCCATGGGCTTCTCGCAGAGCACATGCTTCCCTGCCCGCAGCGCTTCGATACTCTGTGGCGCATGCAGGAATACCGGAGAAGCCACATAGACGGCTCCCACCGCCGGATCGCGCAGGGCATCTGTCAACGAGGTCCAAACCCGCTTGCTGTAGGGCGCGGCTTTTGCCGGGTCTCGGGTGACGATTCCGTATAACTCGCTGCGCGCTTCCGACTGAATCGCCGGGATCACACGCTTGCGCGTAATGTCACCCACTCCAATCACAATCCAAGTCAGCATACGTCTATTGTGCCTTACAAACTGGTTTCTTAAGTTTTCGTGCGAACTTAATTTCACGTGAAAGGGCCAGAAATAACAACCCCGCGGGAGCGATTTATAGTAGCCCAGCCATTGAACGCGGGTAACTTGTAGGAAGTTATTTAAGACCCGTAAGGGACGACGCTCCAGCTCCGTAGTCCTGCGATCAAAACCTTCTACTTCAGTACTTTTATGAAACTTGGTTCATTTTCAAGCCTAATTCATTCCCGCATCTTGTAAACCAAATGGAATTGGAAAGGTACGACCTTTAGTGGCATCAACAGCTCCGCAGCCTGCCGGCTTGAGGTTATAAATCCCTGCTCGCGCGTAGGTATCATTTCGAGAATCTTGGTCATCGAAAATACCGGGGCTTACCGCTGTGCATCCTAATTTTCTTCAATGCGTATTGGGAGCACGGCAACCGCTGGATGCAAAAAAAAAGCACGCAATTCTCTAAAGCTGTTAAGATGGTCGGGCCTGAAAGGACATTTGAGTGAAAAACATCTACGTAGGCAACCTGGATTTTGGCACAACAGAAGATCAGTTACGAACGGCCTTTGAGCCCTATGGCGTTGTAGACAAGGTAACTTTGGTGCGCGACCGGGCCACCGGCCAGCCCCGTGGTTTTGCCTTTGTTGAGATGCAGAACGACGCCGAAGGGGAAAAAGCAATCGCAGCCCTCAATGGCAGCAACTTAGGCGGCCGCAACCTCAACGTAAACGAGGCTCGTCCCAAAATGGAACGCTCCGGCGGAGGCGGTGGCTTTGGCCATCGCGGCGGTGGTGGTGGACATCGCGGAGGTGGTGGCGGCGGCCGGCATGGTGGAGGCCGCGGACGGCAAGACCGCTACTAGTTCTGCTTATATTTTCTACGCTTCCGGATCATTAACTACAAGGAATGCTGCCCAAAAAAGTCTTCATTGCAACTTCCAATGCAGGCAAGCTGCGGGATTTTGCCGGAGCGACGGCGGGAGTCACCGGCGTTGTCCTCGAATTGTTGCCTGGTTTTTCCTCTCTCCCTTCTGTGGAAGAGGATGGTTTGACCTTTGGGGCCAATGCCTGCAAAAAGGCCGGCTTCTATAGCGGTTATGCCTCAGGCGCTATTGTGCTGGCGGATGACTCCGGATTGGAAGTTGCAACCCTGAACGGCGCTCCAGGCGTACGCTCAGCGCGCTATTCGGCAGACGACACACCCCAATTCCAGAAAGCCTACGCTTCCCTTTCCCTTTCTGAGGACGAAGCCAACAATCAGCGCCTGCTTCGCGAGCTGGCAAATGTGCCTGAGCCGGCAAAGGGCGCGCGTTTTGTCTGTGTTCTAGCCGTGGCTCGCGCGGGCGAAGTATTGCAGACCTTTGAGGGCGCGGTGCGCGGCACAATTCTACGCGCCCCGCGCGGCGAGAATGGGTTTGGGTACGATCCTCTCTTCTATTTGCCGGAACTAGGCAAGACCACCGCAGAGCTGACCCCAGAAGAAAAAGCCAAAGTAAGCCACCGCGGCCAGGCCTTCAGAAAATTCCTGGAATGGTACAAAGACCAGCGATGGCCAAATCAGCCATAGACTGCAAGCGCTCAACCCTGCTGAAGAGAGACTTGGGCCCTGTTTCTTGGGTTGAATGGTGAGTGCTGACTGTCATCTTTACAGCTAGAAGCTAGTAGCTCGCAGCTTCATTTAAAGCACCTTGCCAGCGCCGTAGATATCGCCGCCAGCTTCTGCAAATCAACTGGAGAGAAATCAGGCCCAGCCGCCGGCGCCGAGGTTCCTTTTCGGCAAACCTCAATGACCCCCAGCGTCCCTTCCGGACCGATCACCGGGGCCGACATCAATTTCTGGATGGTGTGTCCGGTCTTCTCGCCCGGCGGCACCTTCAGGTCTATCGACTCAAATACGCTGATGTGCTTTGCCTGTGCGAAGGCATTGATCACCTCGGCGCGCTTGCTGGTCGCCGTGCGCGAAGCCACCGATCCCAGGGTATTCAGGGGAATGGTGCCAACCATGTGCAACCTGGCGGGATAGACAAAAATCAGGCTCTGCTTCTCCAGCTTGAGAATGCCAACCTCATCGGGTTGCAGGTTGAAGGTCTTAGCGATCTCCTGTCCAATACGTTCGCTGTTTTTAGGGGTGAGCCCTTCTCTTTCACACTCATTTGCTATTTGCGCAAACGCTGCCGCCGGGGTCGCCATGCTGTACTCTCCTTATTTAATCCTGGAATCAATGCGCGTCATTATAATCTGAGAACTGAGAACCGCGAACTGAGAACTGTTTTCCGAACTTGAAACTTGAAACTGCTTTCAATGATAATAAAAGGTTTGGCACTATCCTTGAAACCCTTAAGGAGTCGCAGATAAAAATGGCCTTGAGCCCTGCCGGCGTATCTACTCCGCCATCTGCTCCCAGCAAGCCTCGCCCGTCGCTTCGTGGCGGTGTTGCGCCTCTACGGGCAGGCGAGGGACACTCCTATTTCTGGCGTCGCCTGCACTCTCTGACAGGAATTATCCCGGTGGGCGCCTTTCTGATCGAACACATCCTGGTTTCCAACGCCACCGCTATCAACGGACCTGTTGCCTACGCTCACCAGGTTAAGTTCCTCGGCAGTCTGCCGCTGGTTATTATGCTGGAAGCCCTGGGTATCTGGCTGCCCATTGCCTTCCACGGGCTGTATGGTTTCTATATCTGGTATCGTGGCGACGCCAATGTCGTAAGCTACCCCTGGCAAGGCAATTGGATGTACACCTTGCAGCGGTGGACCGGCGTTATCATCTTCGCCTACATCGGATGGCACATCTGGCACCTTCGCTTTGCCGGCATTGATCTGCACCAGCATCCCGGTGCATCTTTCGGGAAAGTACAGCTTGAGCTCGCCCAGCCTGCATTCCTGGTCTTTTATATCGCAGGCCTGCTGGCCGCGGCCTGGCACTTTTCCTACGGATTATGGCTCTTCTGCGCCAAGTGGGGCATCACCGTAGGCGAGAAAGCCCGGCAAAGGTTCCTGGTCTTTTGCATGTTGCTGTTTTTAGCAATTTCAGGCGTTGGCTTAATGAGTCTTCGCAGCTTCGTCACGCATTCTCAGCAGCCAACAGAAGGCCCTGCAGCTGACGCCATCGAAGAGGCCCGTTGAGCAGGAGCTTTTGCATTTTCTGTGAATTGAGAATCAAGAACTGAGAACTATCTTCATGGCATCGAACCCGAAAATAATTGTTGTTGGCGGAGGGCTCGCCGGCCTCTCCGCCGTCATCAAGATTGCGGAAAAGGGTGGCCACGTTGATCTCTTCTCCATCGTTCCGGTGAAGCGCTCGCATTCCGTCTGCGCCCAGGGCGGAATCAACGCCGCCAAGAACCTCAAGGGCGAAGGCGACTCCACCTGGCAGCATTTTGACGACACCGTCTATGGCGGCGACTTCCTGGCCAACCAGCCTCCAGTGAAAGCTATGTGCGAGGCAGCCCCTGGCATCATTGATCTGCTCGACCGCATGGGTGTTCCCTTCAACCGTACGCCCGAAGGACTTTTAGATTTCCGCCGCTTCGGAGGCACCCTCTACCATCGCACTGCCTTCGCCGGCGCCACCACCGGCCAGCAGCTTCTTTATGCTCTCGATGAGCAGGTGCGCCGTTACGAAGCCGAAGGCGCCGTAACCAAGCGTGAGCACTGGGAGTTCCTTTCCGCCGTGCTTGATGGCAACCGCGTCTGTCGCGGCATCTGCGCCATGGATCTGCGCAGCATGGAGGTGCGAACCTTCCCCGCTGACGCCGTCATCGTGGCCACCGGCGGTATTGGGGCAATCTTTGGAAAATCCACCAACTCGGTCGTCTGCACCGGCTCGGCCCAATCGGCTCTCTACCAGCAGGGATGCTATTACGCCAACGGCGAATTCATCCAGGTGCACCCGACCTCGATACCGGGCGAAGACAAGCTCCGCCTGATGTCGGAATCAGCCCGCGGCGAGGGTGGCAGGGTTTGGGTGCCCAGGCAAAAGGGCGACAAGCGCGATCCGCTCAGCATTCCCGAATCGGAACGCTGGTATTTCCTGGAAGAGTGGTATCCCAAATACGGCAACCTGGTTCCGCGCGACGTTGCTACCCGCGCGATTCACAAAGTGGTGTATGAGCACGATCTCGGAGTCGATGGACAACCCGCCGCCTATCTCGACCTCACCCATATTGACCGCGCCACGCTCGACCGCAAGCTTGAAGGCATTTTGGAAATTTACGAGAAATTCGTCGGCGACGATCCTCGCACTACCCCGATGAAAATCTTCCCTGGCATGCACTACACCATGGGCGGCTTGTGGGTTGATTTCAAGCAGGCCACCAGTATCCCTGGCCTCTTTGCCGCCGGCGAATGCGAATACCAGTACCACGGCGCCAACCGGCTGGGCGCAAACTCTCTGGTCTCGTGCATCTTTGGTGGCTTCACCGCCGGCCCCAATGCCATGGCCTATGCCAAAGGACTCGTTACGTCAACAAGCGACGTCAATAGCAGCCACTTCGAGGCTGAGCGCAAACGGCAGAATGAAATCAATTCCGGACTCATGTCGTCTGACGGCAATGAAAATCCCTTCCGGTTATGGCGCGAGCTGGGCGAGCTGATGACCCGCAACTGTACCGTCATCCGTTACAACAAAGCTTTGCAGGAAACCGACGCCAAAATTTGCGAATTCCTGGAACGCTTCAAACACATTAATCTGAGCGACAAGACGAACTGGGCTAACACGTCGGTTATTTTCGCGCGCCAGCTTTATAACATGCTGCAGCTCTCTCGCGTCATCTCCCAGGGAGCGGCCCTGCGCAACGAGTCACGCGGCGCCCACTATAAACCCGACTACCCAGAACGGGATGACAAGAACTGGCTGAAGACCACAAAAGTTTCATTCACCCCCGACGCCGACGAACCCAAATTCGAGTTCGAGCCGGTGGATTCGACACTGATACCGCCGCGTCCTAGACGTTATGACATGGCGAAGTAAGAAAATCGTGTGGCACAGCCGTGCCCGACTGTGCGAAGTAACGGAGAAATCTACACCGAAGGTTTAGGCCTGTTGGACCAGATTGAGATTGCTTTCAAATGACCACTGAGAACCGAGAACTGAGAACCGAGAACTCTAAAAAGACTGTACTCTTCAAAATTAAACGCCAAACCTCTCCCAACTCGCAACCTTACTGGGAAGAATTCGAGCTGCCCTGGAAGAAGCACATGAACGTGATCTCGTCGCTGATGGATATTGCCGCCAATCCGGTTACGCGCCAGGGCAAGCTCACGACGCCGATCACCTACGATTCCAACTGCCTGGAAGAAGTCTGCGGCTCCTGCGCCATGCTGATCAACGGACGCGCCCGCATGGCCTGCTCCGCGCTGGTGGATAACCTTGAGCAGCCCATCCGTCTCGAGCCTTTTTCCAAATTTCCGATTGTGCGCGATCTGGCCGTAGACCGCAGCGTGCTCTTCGAAAATCTGAAGGCAGTCAAAGCATGGATCCCGCTCGATGGCACCTATGACCTGGGTCCGGGACCGCGCGTTTCCCAGAAAGAGCAGGAAGAAGCTTATCCGCTTTCGCGCTGCATCTCCTGCTGTTGCTGTATGGAAGTCTGTCCCCAATTCAACGAACACACCGGGTTTGTCGGGGCGGCAACGATTTCCCAGGTGCGTTTGTTCAACACGCACCCCACCGGCCAGATGATGAAGCACGAGCGCCTGACCGCGCTCATGGGCGATGGCGGTATCCAGGAGTGCGGCTATGCGCAAAACTGCGTGGAGGCCTGCCCCAAGGATATCCCGCTCACCCGCTCTATCTCCGATGTGGGCCGCGAGGTCATGAAGCAGGCGCTGACCGACTTTTTCAGGCGTTAGGAAAAAATTGCAGAGTGCAGCCCCGGTTGTGCAGAGTTTAACAGGAAAATTTATACTGACTGCTGCAATCAACGACTATCTTAAGGAGCGAATTTCATGTTTCGAATGCTTCCCTTGCTTTTGTTGTTATCTTTGACCATGAGCGCCCAGACCAACCCGGGTCCGGCGCCCGCTTCCAAGCCACCCAAGTCTGCCCATAAATCGGCCACGGCAAAAGATGCTGCTCCTGATGTTCCGGCCATGCCCACCGTGGATAAACCCACGGCCATCATTGACACCTCGGCCGGCCGCATGACCTGCACGCTCATTCCAGACCAGTCGCCCAAGGCCGTAGCAAATTTTGTGGCCCTGGCCACGGGAACGAAAGACTGGAAAAACCCCGAGACGAAAAAACCCATGCACCATGTTCCTCTCTATAACGGCACCATCTTTCATCGTGTAATTCCTGGCTTCATGATTCAGGGCGGTGATCCACTGGGGAACGGCATGGGCGGCCCTGGCTACGAGATTCCCGACGAATTTCCCAACCTGAAGTTCGATGCTCCCGGGCGCCTCGCCTACGCCAACTCTGGCCCCAATACCAATGGTTCTCAATTCTTTATAACCGAGGTGCCTTACCCATCGCTTGATTCGCCCGGCCACTACACCATCTTCGGCACGTGCGATGATGCCACCGTAACTCTGGTAAGAGACATTGCCCGGCGTGCGCGTGACGAACGCAATGATCGCCCTTACGACCCCGTGAAAATTGTTAAAATTACCATTTTGGGCATGCCAACCGCCTCCGCTCCAACTGCGAAGGCCACTACCCATGCCCGGAAAAAATCTTCACCCGCGAAGCAGCAGTAGAGCCCAACTATAACGCCCAAGGAGCAAGCCATGGCACGACCAGCCGGAACCTATGCAATCTTCGATACCAATCAAGGGCAGATTGTCTGCCGCCTGTTTGATAAGAATGCCCCCAAGACCGTCCAGAATTTCACCGATCTGGCCGAGGGCAAGCGCGAGTGGACCCATCCCGTCACGCGCGCAAAGAGCACGCAGCCTCTTTACAGCGGGACCATTTTCCATCGCGTGATCAAGAACTTCATGATTCAGGGAGGCGACCCAGCGGGCACCGGCTTCGGCGGCCCCGGATATCAATTTGAAGACGAAACCAAGGGCTCGCCGCACAGCTTCGATAAGCCGGGCAAGTTGGCTATGGCCAATGCCGGCCCTAATACCAACGGCTCCCAATTTTTTATTACGGTTGCTCCTACACAATGGCTCACGGGGAAGCACACCATCTTCGGCGAAGTGGTCGAAGGCCAGAACGTGGTCGATAAGATCGTGAATGCAGCGACAGGAGCGCAGGATAAGCCCGTGCAGGATGTCAAAATTAACTCCATTACGATTGAACGGAGCTGAATTTCGGGGCAGGCCGCAAAGGGCCTCTGCTGCAAGCGCACGTCTGAGATCCCGGGCATCCCCACTGCCGAAAAGCCCGGCTTTCGAAGCGTAGACATGGAACTCGTTGCCTTAAAAGTCGTGATCGTTGTGGCTTGCGGCCTGGCTCTCTTTTACATTAGCAGATCAATATCGCGAGGCGCCGATGACCATCTCTCTGCCGCACCATCGCTATTGGAACAGTCGCGAGCAGTTTCCATGCCGCCGCCCAGGCTTGTCCCGAGAGTCGGCAGCGAACTGCCCTTCCCCTTCGATATAGGACAACTTGAGGCCGATCTGGAGAAAAAATATGGCCCCGATTTCTTCCGGCCGCGGGTCTTGAATTATTACTTTCGGAATATGGATCTGGAAACCGGCCCGGCGAACCCGACCGATTTCTACGACGATTTTTACATCGAACTTGAAAATCCGGCAAACGGCCACCGTTGGACGGCTTCTTTTTGGGTGACAACTCCTTCGGGTCTTGTACGTCAGATGCAGGAGAACCGAACCGATGCCATCTGGGGAACAGGCACGCTGGTGGTCAAACGCTTCGACCTCGAGACGATTTTGCGCTCTGCTCTGGAAAATTGCGCCGAAGCCCACGCCGCCGACAGAGTCTCAGAATCAGAATGGCAAGAGGACACATCGAGCAACGACATCGGCTAGATCTTTGTTGATTTCCTGCATAACAACGTATTATCGCGCCGCTTGCGGCGCACGGTGGGAGCTACACTCCAATCACGGCCACCAGCTCTTTCACCGCATCCGCGCTCTTTTGCAGCGCCGCCTGCTCCTCCGGCGTCAGCTTGATCTGGATTATCTCTTCCAGCCCGCGCGCCCCCAGCTTGCAAGGCACGCCGACAAAGAGTCCCCGAATGCCATACTCCCCTTCCAGGTACGCGGCGCAGGGCAGGATCTTCTTTTTGTCTTTCAAGATCGCCTCCACCATCTCACTAACGGCGGCAGAGGGAGCGTAATAGGCGCTGCCTGCCTTCAGGTACTTCACAATCTCGGCGCCGCCGTCGCGGGTGCGCTGCACCAGCCGCTCGAGTGTAGCTGCGTCCATCAATTCTGTAATGGGAATTCCTGCCACGGTAGAATAGCGCGGCAGCGGCACCATGGTATCGCCGTGTCCTCCCAGAACGAATGCCGTGACATTTTCCACGCTGACCTTCAGCTCCTGTGCGATAAAAGTGCGGAAGCGCGCTGAATCCAGCACGCCCGCCATTCCAATCACGCGATTGCGCGAGAATTTGCTGATTTTGAATGCGGTCTGGGCCATGGCATCCAGCGGATTTGAAACGACGATAAGGATACTGTTCGGCGACGCGGCAACACACTTGCCCACAACATCCTGCATAATCTTATAGTTGGTATTCAGCAGGTCGTCGCGGCTCATTCCCGGCTTGCGCGGTATGCCGGCCGTAATCACCACAATGTCTGAGTTGGCAGTAGCGGCATAGTCATTGGTCCCCAAAACATAGGAATCTTTCTTCTCAATGGGCATGGCCTCCAGCAAATCCAGCGCCTTGCCCTGCGGAATGCCCTCCATGATGTCGACCAGCACCACATCGGCCAACTCTTTAGAGGCAATCCAGTGTGCCGCCGTCGCCCCCACATTGCCCGCACCTACTACGGTTACCTTCTTACGCATATAAATTCCTTTTCCTTATTTTTCAAATCCGCGTTGATCCGCGTTCATCCGCGGCGAAAACTTACGCCATATTCTTAATCATGAAATCGGCAAACTCGCTGGTTTTCACCTTGGTTGCGCCCTCCATCAGCCGCTCGAAGTCATAGGTAACTTTTTTCTGCTGGATGGTGCGCTCCATGGCGGTCTCAATCAGCCGGGCTGCTTCCGGCCATCCCAGAAAGTCGAACATCATCACGCCTGACAAAATTACCGAGCCGGGATTGATGACGTCTTTGTCGGCATATTTCGGCGCGGTGCCGTGTGTGGCTTCGAACACCGCATACTGGTCGCCAATGTTGCCGCCCGGAGCGATTCCCAGCCCGCCTACCTGCGCCGCACAGGCGTCGGAAAGATAGTCGCCGTTTAAGTTCGGACAGGCGATCACATCGTATTCATTGGCCCGCGTGATTACCTGCTGAAAGATGGAATCGGCAATGCGATCGTTGATCAGGACCTTCTGCTTCCACACGCCCTTGCCATGCGTGGAATAAATCGTATCCAGCACTCCTTTGACCTCTTCGCAGACCTTTTGTGTGAAATCCTTAGGCGCCAACTCCAGTCCGGGTTCGATCAGCGCCGCGTTCTGCTCGATGCTGATATTCGGGTTCTTGTCTTTGTTGTCGAGAATCCAGCTTTCACGCTCCGAGACCGTCTGACTGCGGAACTCATCGCGCGCAACCTCGTAACCCCACTTGCGGAATGCCCCTTCGGTAAATTTCTGGATGTTGCCCTTATGCATTAACGTAACCGAGCGCCGCTTTTTTTCGATGGCGTATTTAATTGCGGCCTTGACCAGCCGCTTAGTGGCTGTGGCCGAGATCGGCTTGATGCCCACGCCGGAATCGAGCGCGAGCTGTTTCTTGGTGCCCTTCAGCATCTGGCCGTTAATGAAGTCAATGATCTTAGCGGCTTCCGCTGTTCCCTTCTCCCACTCGATGCCGGCGTAAACGTCCTCTGTGTTCTCGCGGAAGATGACCACATCCAGAAGCTCCGGATGCTTTACCGGCGAAGGCACGCCCTGGTAATAGCGCACGGGTCGCAGGCAAACGTAGAGGTCCAGAATCTGCCGCAACGCGACGTTCAGCGAGCGGATACCGCCGCCGACCGGCGTGGTCAGCGGCCCTTTGATGGCCACGCGAAACTCGCGTATGGCCTCGATGGTATCGTCGGGCAGCCAGTTATTAAATTGCTTGAAAGCCTTCTCGCCGGCAATCACCTCATACCATGCCACCTTGCGCTTGCCCTTGTAGGCCTGATCCACCCCGGCATTGAAAACCCGGCAGGATGCGCGCCAGATGTCGCGGCCCGTGCCGTCGCCTTCAATATAAGGAATGATGGGATTGTCAGGAATGGAAAATTTGCCGTTCGCGTACTCAATTTTCGCCCCGTTCGCCGGGACAGAAATACCGTTATATGCCTTCGACATGAAGCCCTTTCCAAAGTAAAGATGAGGATGATTGCACGCTCCGGCCTGCTGGCGCCCTTTGCGCACGCTGGAGCAAACTATCTAAATTAACATCTTGCGGAAGAGCGTGCAATTAGGACTTATGAAGGTGGCGGGATCGATTGCAGGGTCTAGAGTTAGATTTTGATGAAAGTAATGTCAGACTTGTTTCGGAATCTGTGAAGGAAATGAAGAAGCAGCGCCACGGCCAAACCAGCAGCAGCACTCATAATGAAAAATGAGCGTACCCCCACCATGCCAATCCCTAAAATGAATATGACTGCGGCTAAACAAGCTCCAATCGAAATTCTTTCACTCAGAATGCCATGCACGTAGCTCATAAGCTCAGCTTACTCCTCGACGCTTTCACGTTCAATGCCTTTAGCTCCAAATTACGCATCATGCGCTGAACGCTGAGTGCTGAATGCTTCTTTTTCAACACATCAGCCTGCTGAACGTAGCCCGCACTTCGGTCGTAACTCGATCGAGCTCCTGCTCAATCCCGTTCGGGAAATCCGTCTGCAGGATGCGGCCTGCAAGCTTTTCCACGACGCCGCTGCCGTGATCGCTTCCCGGCGGCGCCGGCCGCGCCCGGCCCTTCACCAGCCGGATCACATGGTCCACGGTCCTCAGGAATTCAGCAGCATAGTCGAGCGTGGCGCAATCGGCATCGCTTAATAAATTCTCGCCGGCGAGGGCATAAAGTCGGTTGCGGATATTCGTGCAAGCATGCGCCATGCCGTGGCGGAACTGCAAATAAGCGGCGATAAAATCGATATCGTAAAATCCCCCCGGCCCGCGTTTGAAATTCTTTCCCTTGGCGCCCTCGGCCTCAGCCAGTTTGATCCGCATCTCCAGGATCATGGGCAGAAAATTCGGTATCGCGGGGAAATGCTTGATTTCCTGTAATACAGATTTCAACACCCGGTCGGCCAGGGCATCAGGGCCGGCGATATGGCGAATCTTGGAAAAGCTCAACGCCTCCCAGACCCGGGCATCGCCTTTTTGGGAAAAATAAGATTGCAGCGCAGAAACCGTACACACCAGTTCGCCATCGGCGCCCAAGGGACGCAGGCGCGTATCCACCGCGAAGACCGTGCCCTCCTGCGTGTAGGCAGTAAGGATGTCTACTGTTTGTTCCGCAATCCTGGTGGCCACATCCGCATCCATGTCGTCAGACCGCACAAAGATCAGATCGGCATCGGAGGCGATGTCGAATTCATAGGTCCCCAACCGTCCCAGCGCAAATATGGCCAGGCATGGCGATTTCAGCTCGTACCGGCTGAGCGCGATGGCGAAAGCAGTCTGGATGGCCGCCTCGGCCGCGCGCGAGGCGTCCAGCAACGAATCAAAAACACAGCGGGGATGAAGCACATCGGTCACCCCGAGAGCGAAAATCCGGCGGCGGTAGTGCTTGCGCAAAAGCACCATTTTTTCTGCATAGCTGTAGTCTGCCGTAGGCAGAAATTGCAAAGTAGTGTCTGGAACTGCCCTTTCGTTATCGGCCGCCAGGTTGAGCCATTCCTGCTGCGCCGCCTGGAAATGCAAAGCGGGGTCTTCCAGTGTCGCGATTTCTTCCGGATGCCGTATCAGCATGTCTGACAGATAATCGCTGTTTTCAAAAATGGAAAGCGCCTGCTCCAGCGCGGTTCCCGATCCTGTGACCGAAGCCCAACGCTCCGAGCTGGTAAGCGCCGAGCTGAGAAAGCGATGTAACATGCGGCGCATGCGGCTGCTTAGGTCGCGGCGCGAAGCCATTTGGTAAAGCGGCAGCGAGTCTACCGCCAGGCGATGCAATACCTGCTCAAAAGATTGCTCTCGCCCGGGCTCCGCTACCGGCGCAGGACGCAGGCGGAACTGCTTCCCTGCCTCCTCCTGCTGCTGCATAACCTGCTGCTCATGAATGATCCGCTGGTAAATTTGCGCCACACGGTTCATCTTCCGTTGCAGGCTTTGGACCAGCAACCTGCCCGACTCTGCCGTCTGCCGTTCATGGGCCGGAGTTACGGCCCGGGCAAGCACCAGTAATTCGTCGTCCGCTTCCGGCAGGCGGTGCGTCTGCTGCCCGTGCTTGAGCTGCAGCCGGTGCTCGATCCGGCGCAGAAATTCATAGGTGCCGTTGAGTTCGTGAAAATCCTTGCCGCTGATGTGGTTCTTGTCATGCAGCTTCTGCAGCGAGAACAAAGTTCCGCTGGCCCGCAGCCAGGACTCCTCTCCGCCATAAACCCGCTGCAAGCACTGCACCAGGAACTCGATATCGCGAATGCCACCGCGGTCCACTTTGACGTTAATGCCTTGCTCGGTCTTATAGACCGTACGATTGAACTGCCGTCGCGACCCGATCTTTTGACGCGAGGCTAATGCAGTCTCCATTGCGGTAAAATTCAAGCCTTTTCGATAAACGCGTGGCTGCACTCCGCGGATAAACTCGCGCGACAGCTCCAGGTCTCCGGCCGAATGGCGCAGCTTGATCAATGCCTGCAGCTCCCAGTCATGGGCCGAATCCTGGTAGTAGCGCAGCGCCTGCGCCAGCGGAATGGCGGGTTCGCCTTCATTTCCCTGCGGCCGCAGCCTCAAGTCAATGCGGAACACCGCGCCTTCTTTCGTTGGCCGGCAAAGCGTTTCGGTAACCTGCTGTGCCAGCCGGGCAAAATATTCCCGGTTGTGCAGCCCATCGGAAGCGGGATTCTCGCCGTCTTCAAATAAAAACAGCAGGTCAACGTCGGAGTTGTAATTCAGTTCGTTGCCGCCCAGCTTGCCCAGCGAGAGCACGGCAAAACCCGTATCCAGCAATCGCTGTTCGTTGCCCAGGTGCTGCGGAGCGCCGTGACGTTTGCGCAGCGCCGAATCGCACTCGATCCAGGCCTGCTCGATTAGCACGTCAGAGAGCGCTGAAATTTCTACCGTGATGTCCGCCAGTGCGGCGATGCGCAGCACGTCTCGCAGCATGATGCGGATATACTCGCGTTTTTTAAAACGCGCTAGCAGCGCCGAAAAATCGCTCTCTGAGGAACGCGCTCGCAGCCGGGCAAAGCGTTCACTGTAGTCCTCTCGCGACTGTGAACGGTCGAGATTTCTCTCCCGCGCCAGGCTGTGCAGCAGGTCGGGGTTCTGGATCAACGTGTCCCCGAGGTATTGGCTGTATCCAAAAACCGTGAGCACGTAATGGATCAGGAACGGATGCGACTCCAAAAGCTTGAGTACGCTCAGGTCGGCATCGAGACACAGGCGTTCGAAAGAATTCAAAGCCGAATCCGGGTCCGGGGAATCGGCGAGCAGAGACGCCACCAATTGCGTCACTGCGTCTGGCACACGCTTGCCAATCGCCTCAAGGTTGGCCAAGGCTCGTTGCTGGTCGCGAAAAGGAATGGCCGAAAGTTGTACCGTGCCTTGGCCCATGCGCTCAGAATAGCATTATTAGCGCGGCTCATCACCGCATTGATTTTTTGTTAGCGTGGATTGATTTTGCTTATAGCCCTTTCGTAGCGCCGGCGCCCCGCATCTCACAAACCTTTGTATAACTGAAACGGAGCCCAGTAGAAGGGCCTTCGATAAACGCTGTCGGAGTGCAGCATTGCGAGCTTTGCCGCGCGCAAGGCCACCGCGGGGTCGCTGCCCGCGCTGACTCCTGCATAAAATTGGTCCATGAATTGAGGAGTCGAAGCATCATTGACCTCCCACAGCGCCGCTATCACCTGGTGCGCTCCCGCCCGCAGAAATGCCCATGATAGCCCAACCAGTCCCTCCCCCGCGTACGTCCGGCCGGCTGCTCCCTGGCAACTCGAAATAGTCACCAGGTTGGCGTGCAGAGGAATCTTAATGATCTCGCGCGCATAGAGTTTGTATGAATTCTCGTCCCCCGAAAGAATTACCGCTGAATCCAGCGGACTCTCCCGGCTGGCAACTCCATGCGCCACAAAATGGATAATTGAAAACCTTCCCGGGTTGCCTTCCACATAGGCTTTGGCGGTTGCTGTCTGTCGTTCGTAAACCTGTACCTTGTCTGCAGGAAAATATTTTCTTACCTGATCGATCTCAGAAGCTGCCTGCGGCAAAGCCGTATATTCCGGATTGGGTGAAACCGCATCGCCCATCAGCAAAATGTTCTTCTCATCCAGGGGTCTCTTGAATGCGGCCTTTTCCAGAAGCAGCAATGAACTGGCGTTGGTGACAATCACGTCTTCAATCCAGTAGTGAAGCTGATTGCCTGGGACCAGCAGGGTTTCAAAATTCAGCTCGTAAAGGCTTCCCGATGGGATGATGATCACTCGAGAGTTACTGGGGATGAGCTTTTCGGCGGGCGCTACCAGCATCTCATATAGCCTTTGTCCGCTGGCGTTCTGCGTCTCGCGCACATCACGCGGCCCGGCCAGCGCGGCGCGATAGCTATGCACGGCTTGTTCGATCTCTGACTCGGGAGGTAATACATACATTTCGATCCGCGAAGCGGTGACTGCCCACAGATACGAATGCTCGGGAGCCAGCCAGTACGATAAGACTACAGTTCCAGTATGCCTGGCGGTCTGCTCTGGGCTGAAATTAGCGGAGACGAATGAATCGCCTCCCTGCTTCAACTGCAGCCCTTCTGAAAGCGTGCGCGCGCGGTTCAATTCAACCACATAGAGAGCTTCTTTGAGCTGACCCTGGCTTACAAGGAAGGCGACGTAATCGTCATAAAAATCGATCAAGCTCGAAAGAAACGTCAGTTTATATTCTTCATGATCAAGCGAGGCTCGGACCTGATTGATCGTGGTCAACGATTCACGAAATTGCTGGTCTGCCAGTACAGGTTGCTTCAAGGTTGCGTAAACGCTGGCCAGCTTCGCATGGGCAAGCCAGCGTAACGAAATATCCTCGCCGGAACTATCGATCACCTGTTGCAAAAGCATTTCTGCCTCGGGCAGCTTTGCCCTGCCCATCGCAATCTTCGCCTGGTTGTATGGAAAATAGAGTTTCGACGAGCGGTCGGGACTGTTTTGCAGTAAATCGGCGAATTCCCTGTTATACCGCTCAGCATCGTCAAACTGTCTGGTCTCAATGGCAACCACCGCGAGATTACTGAGGCAGATGACTTGTTCTGGCTGGTTGCCAAAGTCTTTTGCCATCTCGAACGCCTTCCAGTAATAGCTCTGCGCCTGCTCGAACTCGTGCCGATCATAGTGGATATTTCCTATGCTGACCAACCAACTTAGGTCGTCGCTTTGAAGCCCCAATTCAGCAGACATAGCTTCGACTTTCGTAAACAGCTCCAGGGCGGCATCCAAGTCTCCCAACTTGTGATAGCACGCGCCGAGATTACCCGTGATTTTGACCACATAAACGCGATAGCCGAGCGATTGTGAGAAAGCTAACGCTGTCTTGTCCCTGTCAATAGCTTCTCCATAGCGCCCCTGTTTCATAGCTACATAGCCCAGACCCGTTTGAGCGGCCGCTTCAACATAAGGTTGGGATTCGCGGCGGGCCATTCGCAGCGCATTTTGGAATGAGGTTTCCGCTTCAGAAAAACTGCCGGTCCGCAGGTGCAGACTGCCTCTTCGCAATTCAACTTCGCCCAGCATTTTCGGTTGACTGCTGAGAGCGAGCCGTTCAGCCTCGTCGAGGCTGCGTTTTCCATCGGGAAACGGGGGAACCACCTGGCTTTGCAGGATCTTTCGCCGCACGGCAATCTCATCGGTCGCGAGCGCCACCGGCAACTCTGGTTCCAGCAATTTCAGGGCCTGCTTGTTCATGCCTTGCAGCAGGAAGATTTCAGCCTCGAGCACGCGCACGCGGCCGGCTAAGTCAGGGCTCCGCGCAGCAAACCGCTGATAGGCGCGGTCAGCTTCGGCCTGGGCCTCTGCCAGTTCGCCGTGCTCAACTCTCAGCCGCAAGGCGTCGTAGTCAATTTGTGGTGCGGGTTGGAAAGCGGGTTGTGAAGACCTGTTACAGGCAAACAGTCCTGCTGCGACGGCAAGCAGGACCACCAGCTTATGGCGGTACGCCATTGCCTTGTGTGCAGCCTGAATCTAGTGCGCCTGCTGTAGAGCATCCCATCCGCACCCGCAACATGACGAGGCGCCAAGAAAACGGTGTCAGCAGAAACTGTGCAATATGGATGCGGCCAAATTGAGGCACATCGATTTGTCCCAGCTCCTGGTCTACTGTGATTCCGGAACAAGAGCCTTTGACCTTCTTAATCTCTTTGACCAGAGAGGTAATTACCATTCCGTTGGATACGACAGCCCCTTTTCGAGCTCGTGCCGCTCTATACGCTGTGGGCTTATCGAGTTTGCTGAAAGTCTCGGTATCGAGCTCCACCTCCAGCTCGCATCCAGCAACGTTAAGGCCCGTCAGTCGACTGCCGACAGGGCTGAGGGTAGGTTGCTCAGACTGGGAAGCGACAGTCCCAGGCGTAGGTTGCGCGCCGGGGTCAGAGGGGAGATAGGCAGCTGGAATCTCACGTTGCCGTTGAGCTTGAAAAGGAGCATGCGCTGTGAGACGAGATACAATTTTTGTTACCGTCACCATGTGGTGAATGTTCAACTCATCGACCGCGGCCGTAGCCATGGTCGCAAAACTGCGCTCTTCCTCGCTCGGACTTCCTGTAACCAGGGAATAACCTGCCTTAAAAGACACGATTTCTTTGAATTGAAAGTTTTCAACCCGGGCGGTACCCATTCCTCCGTCTATAGGTAACGTTGTTGCAGCCTGTGACTCTATGATCCCCTGAAATGGCCGGGTAATTGTGCCACCTAACGCCATGGCGCTTGCGCTGTAAAAATACGCACCTCTCGGATTATTAGCGTCGATCATGGTTTTGTCGTTCCTTCGTTCTTATATTCAAGACTGAATGGATAGCGGGCGACTTCGACACCTGCCTCCGACGGATTGCCTGTACTTCGACTGCCGCGGATCACCAGCAAGTAATTGCCCGGCTGCAACCGGCCAGCCGGAACGAAAATCTGGACATTCTCTTTTGCCAGTTCTGCTGAAACTGGAACCGACAAATCTACCACGCCGGCCTCAGTCTGAATAGTGCATAAATATGAGCTGAAGTCGCGGCTCTCGGGAATGTCTACATAAAGCCCAAAGGGCCGGTTTGGCTCTGGACGCACCACCAGGGCATTTGCTCCCCGCGAGCCCTGCGGAATAAAGGAATAGGATGCCAATGCCTGTGGCACATTCGTTTTGGCTTCATCCTTCAACTCTGGAATGGTAACCAGGTTCTGGAATGCGAGTACGCATACCAATACCGCCAGGGCCGCCATGGCGTAAGCTGGCTGCAGCCATGCGAAAAACGGCCATCCGGCACGCTCTCGTACTGGGTCTGCGGTTGTACTGAGAGATCGCTCTTCCCTCAATACCTCTTTAACGTTCGCCACCAGCATGGCCCCAGTTTTCACATCCTGAGCGCACTCTGGACAACCGAAATAGTGCTCCTCGTAGGCCTCGCGCTCGTCGGGCGTGAGCTCTCCCAGTAGATAACTTTCAGTCAGCTTCTTGGTTACAGCTTCCGAATGATCCATAAAACTACGTCCCTATTGAATGGTTATTCATACTGTCAAAACGTTTCATCTTTAGTGCCTTGAATGTCGGGTAACTTCCACAATACTCGCCTGGCATTAGCCAGAAACATGGCTCCCCACCTTATCTCTTCCACGCATCCAGGGCAGCCAAAATAATGCTCTTCATATTGCTCCCGTTGCTCTGTCGTGAGCTCACCCAACAGGTAACCTTCAGCCAATCTGCCTTCTATTGCCTCGAAGTGGGTCATAAGGCTGCCTCGGCGGCTACCGTCTGCACTGGTGGTAGTTGTTTTGACGGCTCAAACGCTTCATTACCAAGGTAACAAATCACTTTTTGGTTTTGTTCTTTCCTCCATCCTGCTCGTAGCGGGCTCTGAAGCTCTGCTTGGCCCGGTGTAGAAGTACCCGCAGATAGTCCCGGTTCACGCCAAACTCCTGGCACACATGGTCTTTGTGCTTCTCTTCAATAAAAATTGCATGCAGGATGCGCCGATCTTTTTTCGAGAGCTGGTCCAGGATTTCTCTCACATACCTCTGCGTCTGTTCGGTGATCAGCATCTCGTCCATGTTGATTCGTTTGTCCGGCGGGTCGACGGGGTTATCTTCCAAATACAGGTTCCGCGAAGAGGAGCGATAGTGTTCCAGCAGCACGTTATTGCAAACCGAATTTACAAACGAGCCCAGGCTGGCGGGATTTCTGATTCCGCCTTCATTGCGCAGGCTGGTCAGCACACGGGCAAATGTCTCCTGGCGGACGTCTTCAATGGCCTGCGGCGAGCGCAGCCGGCTGCGCAGCTTGATCAGCAGTAGCTGGTTGAAATACGCGACAAAATGGTCGCACGTGGCGGGGTCGCCAGCGCGGAGGCGTTTAAAATAAGCCTCGTCAAAGGATTGCAGCTCCAAGTACTCTCCACTTAAAAAGCACCGCTGCCGCGCGGTGGCTGTTCCGGAAACATTTGATTGGCCACGTCCGATGAGCCTGTTGTGTCTGCTTCACGCTATGAGCGCACTAAAAAGTGCACGGGACAAGAAGCTGACTTTCGTGAGACATTCGCCCTGGACTTCTGGCCGTTGCAGGACTAAAAGCTTAATTTGGAATTCTACCAATGCTGTTGCCATTCTTAAAGAAGATTGAGGGCTACAACAATAAAAGGTATTAAGACATTGGATTCCTAAATGGGAAGCCAATATGAAAGTCGGGTTAAAGATATCTGGCATTGTTCCCAACCGTGACCGGAGCCGGCATTACCGCGATTCACAAAATGAATTCCGCCACGCGGCAGGGATGGTGAAAATGCTTTTTCGGACTTGTCATGCTAAGCGCGTAGCGCGAAGCATCCAGATGATATTTCAACAGCCCATGCCATCGTAAGGCATTCTCTGAAAATTCTGAGCCGGGTTCGATTTTCTTGGGGCTAAAAGCGCACTTGTATTGGCTGAATGCTGACTATGAATGCTGAGTGCTGCCTGCCGACCGCTAATTAAAAAATTCCGCCATTGAATTTGCTATAACCGTAGCATTCGTCCGGTCGCTCACCTTGAGTGCCTCCAGGATCAACCTCAGCGTGTCCTGATGCTGAAACAGTGTAGTAGAGCGAAACCCATTTTTCACATGCGTACCAACAATGACCGTCGCCACCTGGCCGCCGCCATGGCTGATGTCGGTTTGCACAGATTCATCAAAAGTAATGATCAGAATGCCGTTGCTGAAGGCCGGGCTCTTGATGACCGGGTCAATATTGTTCTTCAGCCAGGCATCAGCGGCGGCGAGTTTGTCGGCATCCGTACAAGTTGCCATGCCCGCCGGACAATCATGGGCATCATTCTGGATGTTGGGCTCGAAAAAGGCGAAGTTAGGCAATGTGCCTGCGCTCAGGTCAGATGAAAGCTGCGTGAGCGGCACAAGATTGTTCGCCTCGACGCTTGAACTGGTAACGTCGGAGAGATAGGCAAAAGGATTGTGATGTTTTACATAAGGCAGCATATCGTTGCCTGTGTATCCCACCGCTGGCAGGCTTTCCAGGTAGGCCTTCCAGCTTTTTCCGGATGCAGCAAGTGCCCGCACGATGTTGTCGTCGGTGACGCTGCCGGCAAAGGCGTCATCATTGCTTTCAATGGCGCCCGCAGTCAGCATAAAGTAATTGCCAATCGAAGGATGCGCGTTGGCGAAATAATTCGCCGCCAACCCATTCTGCGCGGCCAGAGAATTCAGGTACGGCATCGCGGGACTTCCAACAACCTGCGAAAAACCGTGGTTCTCAAGTACTACGAGAAAAACATGGTCCGCAGCTGGGACACTCGATCCGCCTCCGCCACCGCCTCCGGATCCTCCCGAACCGCCATTGCCCGATGTACTGCTCCCAGAACCTCCAATCCCAGCCCGCCCACCGCCCGCGCAACTCATCAGGTTGAGACTGACCAATAACAGCAAAACTATGGTTGCAACTCGCACAAAATCTTTGGATGCAACCAGAGCTGCCGGTGTGGCCAGCCTCTGCTCAAAGTCCGTCCTTCCAGGCCGCCGATCTAATTCTTGGGCTTTTGCAGCGTGGGCCTGGAGCTAGGCATCACGTACCAAGGCACGTTAATGACGATGATCTTCGGGTTTTCCAGGAAGTACAACTTGGCCTTCAACGCGGCCGCGCGTTGGTTATGGAGAAAGTAGTTATACCAGCGGTGTTCAACCATCTCCGGAATCACCACCGCAACCTGTCGCTCCGGATGGGCTTTTGCCTCTCGTTGCGCAATATTGACGATGGGAGTCAGCACCCGCCGATAGGGAGAAGTTACAATTTCAAGAGTAGGCGGTTTTCGTCCTGCTCGCATGGCCGGCTCGGTAACCAGGTGCGGCCACCGTTTTCTAAGGCTGTCACAAAGGTCTTCCCGCTCGTCCTCCGCCGAAACATGGATTGCTTGAATATCGGGCGACAACTCTAGCGCAAAGCACAAGGCTTTTTTTGTAGTCTTGTCCCAGTCGGCGATGGGCACAATCACGATGGGAGGAGTAAGGTTCCCCAGGTCCAGTGGCGTCTCCGATTTCACTGCTCTCTCGATGCGCGCGTAGTGCCTGCGGACCGACTTCATCAGGATCAGCAGCGCCGGGATCAGCAACACCGTAATCCATGCTCCCTCAACAAACTTCGCAACCAGGACAATCACCACCGTGGCCAGGGTTGCGATCGCACCCAGACCATTGATAAGCCGGCTCTGCATGGCGCCTTTCCCGCCGGCGCGCTTCCAATGGACCACCATGCCTGCCTGCGAAAGCGTAAACGCCATAAACGCTCCAATGGCAAACAGCGGAATCAGCCGGTCGGTAATGCCGTTAAAAATAATCAGCAGCGTCGCCGCAAAAATCGTCAGCACGACAATGCCCTGGGTAAATACCAGTCTGCGGCCGCGCGAGGCAAACGACGTTGGCAGATATTTGTTTCGCGCGACAATCTGGCAAAGCCGGGGAAAATCTGCAAATGCCGTATTGGCTGAGAACGCCAGCACCAGCAGGATCGCCGCTATCGAAACGTAATAGAAGACGCCCTTTCCCGCCACCGCTCCCAGCATTTGCGAAAGCACGCTCTCATATCCCGGCTGCGCCGGATCAGTCGCGCCAATGTGGTAGACCTTCGCCAGATACGCAATCCCAGCCAGCAGCAGAATCAGGATCCCGATGATGATGGTGAGAGTAATGCGCGCATTTTTGGTCCTCGGTTCGCGGAACGCCCGCACCCCATTGCTCACCGCTTCCACTCCGGTCATTGCGGTACATCCGCTGGCGAACGCCTGCAGCAACAGCCACATTCCTACCATGGATTTCGGAGGCGGCAGCGGATGTGGAAGCACGACCGGCGCCGGATGCCCGCCGCTCATCAGCACGCGGGCAATCCCCACCAGAATTGCGATCCCCAACGTTCCTACAAATACATAGGTGGGCAGCATAAAGACCGCGCCCGCCTCCCGCATGCCGCGCAAATTGATAAGTGCAATAAAAAACAGGATGCCCAGGCAAATCCCGAGTATGTGCGGTTGCAATTTGGGAATGGCTGAAACCAGTGCTCCCACTCCGGCAGAAATGCCGACGGCCACCACTAATATGTAGTCAATCATCAGCGCTGCCGCGGCCAGCAGCCCCGCATTCTCACCCAGGTTTTCGTGCGCCACGGTGTAGGAACCGCCGCCTTGCGGATACGCTCCGATTGTCTGCAGGTAGGAAAAGTAAACGATGGCCAGAAGAATGATGATGGCTGTACTGATGGGAACAATGTAGTACACCCCCAGCAAGCCCAGGGGAATCAGGATCGTCAGCGCAGCCTCCGGCCCGTATCCTGCCGAGCTGAGTGCGTCCAGTCCAAAGACTGCCACGCCGGCGACAGGCCCAATCTCCTCGGCCCGCTCCTCCGAAGTCCGTAGCGGCTTCCCAAACAGCAGGTCCATCCACTTCATGCAGGTCACCTCAGCCATCAGTTTACAGAGGGATGGCAATTTTTTGGTTTTCTGCGTTGTGGATCAGTCTTGTTTTGAGCAGCGGATTCCTGGGTGCGTCCTCATCGCGCCGCTTGCGGCGTGCGGTGGGAGCCCCCGGCTTGCTCGCTGCGAGCAAAGCGAAGTGGCGACGGTGGGAGTCCCCGGCTTTAGCCGGGGGGAAAGTTTCTCGAGAGTTTGGGCTTCAGGCCGAGTGAGAGATGCATTAATAGGACCTGATAGATGAACAACCCCGAAGGGGTGGCGTGTTATAGCCCAGCGCTTCAGCGCTGGGTGTGCTCAGAATGATGCTAGTCCCGTAGGGACGGCGCCCTTCAAATTCTCACACAGACTCTTTAATCCCGGAAACCGTTTATTTCGCGCCGAGCACCTCGTGAATGGCATCCGCCAGTGAGAACACCCCATCTCCTTTGCGGATGATCTTTGAAACAGTCTCCTCAACCTCGTTCGAAGGAAGGCTTCCTGAAAACATGATCAGGGGAACTCCTGGCCGGCAATTGCGCAACTCACGCGCCAGGTGCAAACCGTCCATCTTTGGCATTTCGTAATCGAGCACAATCAGGTCAACCGGCTCTGATTTTGCCAGGTGAATACCTGAGAAACCGTCGGCGGCGCAGAGAATGCGCAGCCCGCGCGCTTTCAGGATTTCTTCCAGAACCTCCAATATCATTTCGTTGTCATCGATGCAGAGCACCAGCGGTGCCTTAGATTGTTTTGAACAATTAGGGTGAGTAGATGAGTCCGTGCGTCCTGTACTATTTACCCTTGCCATGTAACCACATCCCATCATGAAGCACCTCTGAGAATTGGACGTACACCCGTTCCCCGCGACTACATTAGATTTTGTAAAGACTTGTTAACGCTCAAAATTCAAGGCCAGTCGAATGGAATAAAAATGGAAGAAAATGGTTACAACGGATTTTTGAAAGAAGCCCTTACAATGACCCAATGACCCAATGACCCACTCACCCAATGAGGCAATCTATCCCTGGCTTGCTCGCCTGGGCGCTCTGACCGCGCTCGCCGTTATCGTGCGTCTTCTCTATACGGATGACACCGGCTTTAGCGCCATCTTGCTTTTGCCCGGCATCCTCTTCTTCATTAATTTGCTCGCCTTGCCGGGCAAAAAAGCGCTTGCATGGTCAGTTGTCCTGGGAGCGATTACATTCCTCTTCTCCCTTCTGATGCTGATCCTTACCGCAACCGGATTCTTCAGCAAAAGGTCCGCCGCAATTTTTGTTTTTAAATACATCGGCCTGCTTGCCCTGGCCCAGGTCGCCCTCGCCTGGGGAGCCATTCGCACCTATTACGCGCGCGAGCGCGTGGATCCTGAGCGCGACAATCCGGAGCACAAGCGTAAAGACCTCAGGATTCTCACCGGCGCCATCATCGGCGGCGCAATTTTCGCTTTTGTGTTCTTACTAACCCTCGCCGCCATTCCCAATTTGATCCGCTCGAAAGTTCGCCGTAACGACGCTCGCGCCGTTTATTCTCTGCAGGTTCTCAACGAAGCTCTGGCGGCATACCGCAAAGATCATCCTGCCTCGGGCTTTCCCGCCAGTCTCACCGCTCTTCAACCTTATTCTTCATACAACGGACACAGGATTGATCCTCTCATTCTCTGTAACGGCTCTTCCTGCGTGAAAGATGGTTATGTCTTTAGCTATAAGCTGAAAGATTCAAAGCCTCCGGCGCCGGGCTATTCGCTCACAGCGCGGCCCGTGCACTTTGATTGGACAGGATTGAAGAATCTTTATACCGACGAATCCGGCAGCATCCACCTGATCAGTGAAGATCGTGCGCCCCTCGCCAGCGACACTCCGCTCGACTACGAACCGCTCAAGCCCGGCCAGCAGGAACCTCAGGTTGAGGATGTGGATTAGACAAATTGTGGCCAAAGAATTCTTTTTCTGTGCCGTAGCCTGCCCTGAGCGTGCCGAAGGGTGTCTCTGTGGTGAACAAAGACGATTTCCTCCAAAAATGGAGTACTCTATATTTTGTAGCTCCCCGGTCGGAGGCGAAAAATTTGCCGAGAGACCTAAAAATCGACCCTCGGTTGAAGCTGGTGTTTTCCATCTATTACGGAGAATTGGAAGACAGCGATTTATCGGAACAGCGTTTCCAGATATCCAACCATCCCGACTTCAGGCCTGATTTTTCTTACATACTCGACTTTACCGGCGTGACCAAACTTAAAGTATCCACGGCAGCAGTGCGTGATTGCGCCACCAGTCCAAGCCTGTTTGTGCGCGACGCAGTTCGTGTCATGGTGGCGCCAGCCGAGGCGGTCTTCGGCCTATCGCGGATGTATCAAATGCTCGCCGAAGAGACCCGGCCCAATCTTCAGATCGTGCGCACCCTCGAAGAGGCTTATAGAATCTTGGGAATCTCCGGCGACCGAACCGTTGTTTAGTTGCGTGCTCTCTAGGTGGATTCGCCAAAATCTGCGCAAATCTGCGTCCATCTGCGGCAAGTTTTGTCTTAGACGAAGTTTATTTTAACGGGCTGATAGAATCCCGAAAGCGGCATCTATCCACTAAAACACGAGGACAAAATGACTGCGAAATTTTCAGATAAGTTGGCATTGATTGCCGGCGGTACCGGCGGATTGGGCCGGGCGGTTACACTGGGGTTCCTTGAAGAAGGCGCCAAGGTAGTGGTCACGTATCAGAAGCAGGAAGAATTCGATGCCGTGAAGAACGCAGCCGGCAGCAATGGCCCATCGCTCGAAGGGCGCCCGGTTGATGTCACCGACGAAGCCGCGGTGCGCCAACTCATCGAAAGCATTGTTGCCCGGCATAACCGGCTTGACGTCCTGGTAAATTCGGTGGGCAGCTTCGCTGTCGGGAAGTTGTGGGAGCTGGATACAAAAGTCTTTGATCTCATGCTGGCGCTGAATGTGCGCTCCGGCTACGTGTTGGCACGCGCTGTGACGCCGGTCATGCTCAAACAAAAAAGTGGCGCGATCGTCAATGTTGCTTCCAGGGCCGCATTGGATCATCCCCCCGGCCTGGCAGCATATGCTGCTTCCAAGGCCGCCGCTCTGGCCCTGATGGATTCCCTCGCCGCCGAGGTGAAGGGCACGGGAATGCGGGTGAACTCGATTCTACCCAGCATTATCGATACGGAGGTCAACCGCAAGGCAATGCCCGGCGCAGATTTCGCCAAGTGGCCCAAACCCGAGGAGATTGCCCGGGTCATCCTGTTCTTGTCCAGCGACGATGCCAAACTGATTCACGGCGCGGCCGTGCCCGTTTATGGAGATAGCTAAAAACGCAAATCGCTAGGCAGCTACATTTACCCCTCGAGCTAGGGTCGGGCCCCAAGAATTAATCATGATCGAGCAATGGATCGGTCAATTGCGCAAGCTGGAAGAAGCCGCGGCGGCCCAGCCAGGTTACGAGTCCGACCACGACCACGAAGCTAGTGGTGCCTATAAAGAGTACGACGCCTTCTTTGGACACCTCCCCGCACTCCTGAACGCCGCTCCATCACCGGATGCCTGGCTCGAACTCGAATCCTGGTGTAGTCGCAATCAGTTTTGGTTTGGCGATGTCGGCTATCCCGGCGTGCATCATGCCCAGATGAAGTGGATACCACAACAGCGTTCGCTACGCCACGCACTGCTGCTATGCATAATGTGGCGCGCACAGGAGCGGCTCACGCGTCCGGAGGATGATCGTCTGTGGCCGCGAGCAGACGCAGGCGCGTTGCTCGTACGGGGTTCGACATGGGAGGAGGGCAAACATCTGTGGCGAGGCGAGCCTTCATTGGGGCTCTTTCGCTATCCCGATCTGATTGCAAATATTCTGGCGCTGCTGGGCGCACGCGGGCAGGAAATTGCGAAGACCATTTCGTCTCCGCAAACCCAGGAACAATATGCGACCCTGGCCGCGAAGCATGCCACCTTCAAACTCGGCGACGCGGCCTTCGGCAAAACACCTGATGGATACAAATTGACGGCTCAATTTGTCCAATCGCTGCCCGAAAGCGACGACGTATTATTGGCGCTGGCCGACCGTGACAGCCACGAGCCGCATCCGCTGCTGGTGATCCCCATACGTTCGGATAACGGCCGCCTGCGCGATGTCCACGAAGCCTCACGGCCAAGAGATACCCTGCAAACCACAGTGCAGGTGCACCCCGACAGCGCTTCGATCGCGACTGCGGCGCGTTACTTCGGCCAGCCCGTCTGGAACTCGCCTTGGAACAAACCCCACAGCGTGCGCAGCTTGTGCGTGCAAGTCCGCGGCCCTGGCCCTTGGTACTTCGCGCCACTCAACCTGAGATAGCCAAAAGCGATTTCTGGGGCGATGCTAACTGAAGGAGCGTAGCCGCGCTTGCGGCTACGCCGAGGGACCCCGAGAATGCCCCGATTGTTTAGGTGCCCAGTTTTCCAGCGCCAAATGAGGCACTCGTCCGAACTCCCGGGTGATGTTCGTGACTAGAGTCAAACCGAGGCTGCGGGCGTGGGCAGCAATAAGCAGATCATTGGCTCCAATCATTTTTCCGCGCTTCTTTAGGTCGGCGCGAATTCTTGCATAGTGTGGCGCCGCTTCGTCGGGAAAATCCAGGACCTCCACGTAGCCGAGAAATGCATTCAATGCGAGTTCATCCTGCTGTCGTCGCGCCGACAGCTCGACGCCGAAAAGAAGTTCGGCTTTGGTGATTACGGAAATGCATACATCGGTGACGGGAACGTATCGCAGGCGTTTCAGAACCTTGTCGTTCGAGCGCTTCATGATATAGGAACAGGTGTCTGTGTCCAACATGTACCGGGGCATTATGCTTCACGCTCCTGCACCGGCAGGTCTTCGACGTCCTCCATGAAAGACTCGGAGGCGATTGGTCCCTCCGCAAGGTACGAGGACCAATCTAAGGGTCGCGGTGAAAGAATTACATCGCTGCCCTTTTTGCGGATGAATACTTCCTGAGCTTTGAACTGAAACTCCTTCGGTAAGCGGACAGCCTGACTACGGTTATTCATGAAGATTTTGGCTTTACGCTGCATGCTCCCTCCTAGATGGCCCTTGCCATCCTTGGCATATACACACAGTATATGCCAAGATCAGAACTATGAGAAGGGAACTGTTTCTAAGTCTGTCATCCCGAGCGCAGCCGCGCTTCTCGGCGAAGCCGAGGCACCCCGAAAATGCGCCGGTTGCCCATGCAGCCGAAAGGCATTCTCTAAAAAAATTCCGCGTACAGGTTTGACCCAAACAAAGCCCCTGCTTTCACAGGGGCTTTCGCTTTCACACTTAAGCTTACACTTTAAATGTCATAATACAGCGCAAACTCATACGGATGCGGACGCAACCGCATGGCGTTCACCTCTTTCTCTCGCTTGTAATCAATGTAAGTCTGCACCAGCTCTTCGGTGAAGACATCGCCCTTCAGCAGGAACTGGTGATCGCTTTCCAGCGCATCCAGAGCGTCGTCGAGTCCGCCGGGCATGGAAGGAACCTTGGCCAGTTCCTCTGGACCCAGATCGTAGATGTCTTTATCCAGCGGCTGGCCGGGGTCAATCTTGTTCTCAATTCCATCCAGTCCGGCCATGACCATCGCCGCAAACGCCATATAAGGATTGCAGCTGGGGTCCGGAGGACGAAACTCCACGCGCTTTGCCTTAGGCGATGCCGAGTACATCGGGATGCGGCACGCCGCCGAGCGGTTGCGGCGCGAATACGCCAGGTTCACCGGGGCTTCAAAGCCCGGTACCAGGCGCTTATAGGAGTTGGTCGTGGGAGCGATAATCGCCGCCAGCGCCGGCCCGTGCTTGATCAACCCGCCAATGTAGTGCAGCGCAAGCTGCGAAAGCCCGGCATATCCGTCACCGGCAAAAAGTGGCTTGCCGCCCTTCCATAGCGATTGGTGTGTATGCATGCCGCTGCCGTTGTCCTGAAAGAGCGGCTTGGGCATAAAAGTTACGGTCTTGCCATACTGATTGGCGACGTTTTTGACCACGTACTTATAGGTCATCATATTGTCGGCCGAGCGCACCAGCGAATTGTACTTGAGGTCGATTTCCGTCTGCCCGCCGGTGGCCACTTCGTGGTGATGGCATTCCACCTCCAGGCCGCACTGCTTCATGGTCATGGTCATCTCGGTGCGCAGGTCCTGGTAGTGGTCGGTCGGGGGCACCGGGAAATAGCCTTCCTTGAACCGCGGACGATAGCCCAGGTTGTTTGCCTCCCGCCCTGAGTTCCAGCGGCCTTCCTCGGCATCAATGTAATAAAAGCCGTGCTGCTCGCGCTGGTCGAAGCGCACGTTGTCAAAGATAAAGAATTCCGCCTCTGCGCCAAAATACGCGGTATCGGCAATGCCGGTGGAAGTAATGTACATCTCGGCTTTCCTAGCGATATAGCGTGGATCGCGGTCATAGCGTTGCTTGGTGACCGGATCGATCACATCCGCCACCATCACCAGGGTAGCCACTTCGGTGAACGGATCGAGCATGAACCAGCTCGGGTCGGGAATCAGCAGCATGTCGCTCTCATGGATGGCCGCCCATCCGCGAATCGAGGAGCCATCCATGCCAAAACCCTCCTCGAACGAAGCTTCACTCACCTGGTCGATCGGATAAGAAACGTGGTGCCAGAGGCCCGGAAGGTCCGTGAAACGCAGATCGAGCAATTGCACCCCGTTCTTCTTCACGAACTCCATTACTGTCTTTGCATCAGCCATAGGTTCTCCTTTTCCGGCGCGGGCCTTTCCCGGCCAGGTTCTAGCTTAACGACGTTAGTTTTTGTTTAGGGCTGGAATTAACGGTATGCGGCTGGCGAGCGCCGTCGCGCGCGCGTCATCCAGGGCACCCGGCAGTCTCACTCTGCGAGACGATTGCATGCTCATATCAATGCGTACAGGTGAAAATTCCGGCGTAGCTAAAAATTTTACGATACCGCAGCCGAACCCAAGCCTCAATTCATTGTTTTTATACATCATATAAAGCCGTTTTATCGTACACTACAAGCTTCTCGTTTATAGATCAGTCAATACGGGAAGACAACCGGCTCTCGTTTCCTCCTGAAAAAGCATCTTTAGTCAGTAGGAGTTCAGCCGAGGAACGAAGTGTGGCTTACAGAGCACCCTGAGTAGAGTACTTGCAGTAAAGTACTTGGACTTGAGGGAGTTGAGGAATTTAAACTCGATATTTGTTTCGATACAGCTGCTTTATGGATTTTGACCAGATAGAAACGTTTCTCGAAGTTGCGCGCCATTGCAGCTTCTCTCGCGCCGCGGAAAAGCGCTTCCGCACGCAGCCGGCGATCTCTGCCCAGATCCGCTCCCTGGAAGATGAGGTGGGCGCCAAGCTCTTCGACCGCACTGGAGGCAAAGTCAGCCTCACCGCCGCCGGCAAGGCATTCCAGGACTACGCCGAGCAGGCCGTTGACTCCCGCAAGCAGATGATCGTCAACCTGGCCGAAATGGAGCGCATACCTCGCGGTGAGCTCATTGTGGGCGCCAATGAAGCCACCTGCCTGCATATTCTTCCCGAGGTCTTTGCCGAGTTCAAAAAGCAGTATGCGGGGGTGGCGGTCAACGTCCGCCGCACTGAAAGGGTCAAAATCCTCGAATATGTCATTGATAATTCCGTGGATTTCGGCGTCGTCTCCCTGCCCGTCAATGACAACCGCCTCACCCTCATCCCCATTCACCGCGATGAATTGGTGGTCATCGTGTCGCCGCAGCATGAGTTGGCCAAAACGAAGTCCATCACCCTCGCTGAGGTGCTGAACCATCCCCTGCTTCTGCCCAAGTCCGGAAGAACTCGCGACTCGCTCGAAAACCTGTTTCACGAGCACTTTCTGAAGCCCAATATCTCCATGGAGCTCGATTCCAGCGAACTGCTGAAACGTTTTGTAGCCGCAGATATCGGCGTTGGCTTCATCGCCCGCTCCAACATCCTGGAAGACGTAAAAGCCGGGGCCCTGGCCGCCATACCTGTTGCCAATGTCCAGCTCAAACGCGATCTGGCGCTGGTCTACCGCAAAGACAAGGCCCTGAGCCGCGCTGCCCTGGCCTTCATCAATATAGCCGTCGAACTGAAGACCGCCGCCCAGTTCCCCGCCACCGTGCAAAAGATTCGTAAACAATCACATTAATAGCTCTTAGCTTTGTGACCCTTCGTGTCCTTTGTGGTTAATCTTTTACAAACTTTTTTCAGCGCTTTCCGCTCCGTTGTGTTAGTTTTTTAGATTCACGTTCAAAACGGATTATTTCCTCTGGAGGATCAAGAATTGGGCAAAGACATGGTTCCCAAGAAGCTTTTTCTCACCAAGGGGGTGGGAAAACACAAAGAGCGCCTTTCGTCATTTGAGCTGGCATTGCGCGATGCTGGCATTGCCGCGCAGAATCTGGTGCGCGTCTCCTCGATCTTTCCGCCCAATTGCAAACTGATCTCCCGCAAAGAAGGCCTGCAGTATCTTTCTCCCGGCGAGGTGGTTTTCGCCGTGATCGCAGAAAATTCCACCCGCGAGCCGCACCGCTTGGTCGCCTCCAGCATCGGCGTTGCCCTTCCCGCCGACCGCAGCACCTACGGATACCTCAGCGAGCACCACTCCTTTGGCGAAACCGACGACCAGGCCGGCGACTACGCCGAAGAGCTTGCCGCTGAGATGCTGGCCACGACGCTGAACGTCGACTTCGACCCCGACCGCTCATGGGACGAGAAGAAGGAAATCTACCGCATCTCCAACAAGATCGTGCGCACCGCCAACGTCACCCAGTCCGCCATCGGCGACAAGCGCGGTCTGTGGACCACGGTCATCGCCTCAGCGGTGTTAATCTTCCAGTAACCATGACCTTAATGCGTCAGAAAAATTAGCTGGTGCATTGAAAACTGTCTTGGCGCCGCCGGCATCATAAGAACCGGTATCCCTTAAAAGCTGTAATCCTGAGGATGCCTCAGGCCTCATGCCGTGAGGCATTCTCAGGAAAATTGTGGAAATCCGCGTGATCTGTGAAATCCGCGGTGTGCTTTGTTTCTGAGTACTGAGTACCGGGTACTGAGTACTGATTCTCGAATGCTAAAATCGAAAACAATGTCCACATCCAGCGCCCAAAATTTCCGTGTCGGCCTGGTCCAGCTTCGCTGCACCGCCGATCCGGACGACAACTTGAACCGCGCCATCGAGCAGGTGCACGCCGCCACCAAGCGCGGAGCGCAGGTAGTCTGCCTGCCCGAGCTCTTTCGTACACAATATTTCTGCCAGCGTGAAGACTCTTCCCTGTTCGACCTCGCCGAGCCCATCCCCGGCCCGACGACAGAAAAGCTTTCGCAGGCCGCGCGCGCCGCGGGTGTTTCCGTGATTGCTTCGGTTTTTGAAAAACGCGCTCCCGGCATCTATCACAACACCGCCGCCATGATTGATTCTGATGGAAAGCTGCTGGGCATTTACCGCAAGATGCACATCCCTGACGATCCTTTGTATTACGAGAAGTACTACTTCACGCCCGGCGACCTCGGCTTCAAAGCTTTCGACACCAGCTTCGGACGCGTGGGCACGCTCGTCTGCTGGGACCAGTGGTATCCCGAGGGCGCACGCCTGACCGCGCTGCAGGGAGCACACGTGTTGTTTTATCCCACGGCCATCGGTTGGCATCCTGCGGAAAAAGCGCAGTACGGCGAAGTGCAGCACGATGCCTGGCGCACCATCCAGCGCTCGCACGCCATTGCCAATGGAGTTTATGTCGCCGTGGTCAACCGCGTAGGCCATGAAACCGGCAGCATTAAAGGACATTCCGCTCCCAACGAAAACAAAAGTCCAGGGCTGGAATTCTGGGGCGGCTCGTTCTTCTGCGACCCATTTGGCAAAGTCCTGGCCGAAGCCTCGCACGATAAAGAAGAGATCCTGGTAGGCGAAGTCGATCTACGCGCGCTCGAGGACGTGCGCCGCAACTGGCCGTTCCTGCGCGATCGCCGCATCGACAGCTACGGACCAATAGCGCACCGTTTTCTGGACTGAGAGATTTTTCACCACGGAGGCACTGAGACACGGAGAAAGATAGAAATAATAGACTCATTAGCTACTGAATTATTGTTCTTTCGATTTACGATTTGCGAATTACGATTTTGAATTTTTTGTTTTTCTCCGTGTCTCAGTGCCTCCGTGGTGAATAAGCATTTAACTTGAAACTCGAAACCCGAAACTCGAAACTGCCTTCCCGCCCCAAGACGCTGACCGAAGCGCTCAAGCCGTCGTCCCTCGGATACCGCATGCCTGCCGAGTGGGAGCCTCACGCCGCCACCTGGCTCGCCTGGCCGCACAACGCCGACGACTGGCCCGGACGCTTCGAGCCCATCCCCTGGGTCTACGCTGAGATCGTCCGCCAGCTTGCCCGCGTCGAGCAGGTTTGCATCATCGTGAACCACGCGCAGGCGGAAGCCGAGGCGCAAAAAATTCTGGCTGCGGTGGGCGTGAATCTCGCTCAGGTATCGTTCCATCGCTGGCCGACCGACCGCGTCTGGACCCGCGACTCCGGCCCGATTTTCATCCGCCGCGAGGGCGACCCCAACGTCCGCCGCCTGGGACGCCCCGCCAAGCGCTCCGAGTTCGGAGACCTCTCCTGCCCCCTGGCCATCACGCACTGGCAGTTCAACGCCTGGGCCAAGTACTCCAACTGGCAGAAGGACGCTCGCCTGCCCACCCACATCGCCGCGCTGCTCGCGCTTCCCGCCTGGCAGCCGACGGTCGTCGTGAGGAATGAGCAATACCGCATCGTGCTCGAGGGTGGCAGCATCGACGTGAACGGTCACGGGACCATGCTCACCACCGAAGAGTGTCTGCTGAGCGCCGATCAGGCGCGCAATCCCGGCCTGGACCGCCGCTGTCTCGAGAGCGTCTTCGCCGACTACCTGGGGATCCGCAAAGTGATCTGGCTCAACTGCGGCATCGCCGGCGACGACACCCACGGACACGTGGATGACATCGCCCGCTTCGTCGGCCCCAACACCGTCGTCGCCGCCGTGGAAACCAACCGCCAGGACCTCAACTTCGCGCCGCTGGCAGAAAATTTAGCCCGTCTGCACGCCGCCACCGATCAGGACGGACGCCCGCTCCGCGTAGTCGAGCTGCCCATGCCCGAGCCCATCTACTACGAAGGAACCCGCCTGCCCGCCAGCTACGCCAACTTTTATATAGCCAACAACCTGGTGCTGGTCCCGGTCTTCAACGACGCCAACGACCGCCTGGCCCTGCAGATCATAGCCACCCTGATGCCCCAGCGAAGGGTCGTGCCCATCTACTGCGGAGACTTCATCTGGGGCTTCGGCGCCATCCACTGCGCCACGCAGCAACAACCGAAATAAAGCAGCATTCAGCATTCAGCCAACCCGGCTCCGCGAAATCCGGAACTGCCTCTGAAAAATCCGCGCAAATCCGCGTTAATCCGCGGCGAAAGTTTTTGCTTTTGCCTTTGAAACTCGAAACTTGAAACCCGAAACTGCCTTTAAACAATCCGCGCAATCCGTGAAATCCGCGGTAAGCTTTTGTTCTTCTCTGTGTCTCTGTGGTGAAAAAACCTGTAAAATCCTGAAACCAATCTTTCGAGGTCGACACAATGCGCAATTTCCGTCTATCGATACTTCTCGCCGTATCAGCCGCCGCAATCCTGGCATTTTCCCAGAGTGACAGCAAAGCCAAGCCGGACGCCAAGCAAAGCCAAGCCGGCCCCACCAAGCCAGCCGGCTCGGCTCCGAGTGAAGCAAAGCCCACCGCCGCCGAGCCCACGAAAGCGGACTCCCAGGTTGCCGAGCAGATGTATAAGAACATCCAATCGCTCAAAGGCACCCCCGGCGATCAGCTTATGCCGACCATGCAATATTTCAGCGCCTCGCTCGGGGTGCAATGTTCTTATTGCCACGTGACCAAGCCGGCCTGGGCTCCCGACAGCGACGACAAAGAGGAGAAGCGCACCGCGCGCATGATGATTGACATGACGCAAGGCATCAACCAGGCAAACTTCAAAGGCCGCCCCACCATCGGATGCGCCACCTGCCACGCCGGCCACTCCAATCCCAACCCGGTGCCGCCCGTGACCGTAGCCACCGGGCAGATGCCCGCGGCGAACTCGCCCGATGAGTTGCGCCTGCCCACCCCCAGCGCCGACCAGGTGCTCGCCAGCTACTACACCGCCATCGGCGGCAAAGACGCGCTGGCCAAGCTGACCACCAAGGTAACCAAAGGATCGGCCACCACTCCGCAAGGCCATCCGCACTTCGAGCTAGACCAGAAGTCCCCCAATCTCTACCGGATGTCATTCACCAATGCCGACCTCGGCAAAGATACGGCCGCCACCAACGGCGAAACTCCTCAAGTTCACCCAGGGGCGGAAGTTTACGCCGAAGCCTTCAACGGCAGCGAAGCCTGGCGCAAGAGCGGCGAAGGCGCCACCGAACTCGAAGGACCAGACCTCGCCCTCTCCCGCCTGCAAGGCCGCCTCTTCGATCCCGAGCTGACGCCCGCTGCTAAAGCCATCGGCAACCGCGTGAGCACAGACACCATCAACGGACACGACTGCTACGTCCTCCGCGAGAACTCGCCCGAACCCAACTTCGCCGAGCGCCTCTACTTCGACCAGAAGAGCGGATTGCTGGTGCGCCGCACCCTGCTGCAACGAACCCAATTCGGCCCGCTGCCCATCACCTGGGACTACGACGACTACCGCGACGTCCACGGCGTAAAAGTCCCCTTCAAGATGACGCATATCACCTGGTTCGACAGCATAACCTTCAACGCCGACTCAGTAGAGTTCAATACAGCCTTGGAAGACACAAAATTCCAAAAACCGGAAGGAAAATAGCGGTAAGTTTTTCTCTGTGCCTCTGTGTCTCTGTGGTGAAGCTCTAACTTGAAACTCGAAACTTGAAACTGCTTCTTAACCAAGGAGGATTTTCCATGACCCAAAATCGCGCCATTTTGTGCTGTCTGTTCGCTGCCTTGTGGGCATCGTCCGCTTTTGCCGCCGAGTGTACTGCCCACAAACAAAACCACAAGACCGGTTTCACGAGCACGTTAGTTGGGGTAGGGTGTACGGAAGCGGAGGCGAAGAACTCCATTGCCAACGCCCTGGGACGTCAGGCCGACCAGGAGCGCGAGCCACAGTGTGAAAAATGCACCGGCTGCCCCAAGGGCGAGACCTGCACGCAATCCATCGATCCCAAAGACTGGGACAAGTTTTCCAAGATGATCCAGGTACAGCCGATGCTCACCGATGACAAAGCGTGGAGAGAGCGGTGCCACTCCACGACTTACTTCAAAGCCACGTTGTCGCCACCCAATCCGCCCGAGAGCTACACCACGCAATGCAGTTGCGAAGGACCACCGCCAAAATAGAGCCCGGTACCTGCGCAGCCAGGCCTGAGGGTCTGTTAGACCCAGAGCCTGGCTTTTGTTTTTGCTTGTAGCTTGTAGCTGGGAGCTGTTTTTTCACAGCACCTTGAACTCTTTGAGATCCGGGGGCCACAGGATTACGAAATCTTCTTTCGCCCCATCACTATACGGACGATCGCAATACGCAACTCGCATGGGATACGGTAGCGATAGACTTTTAACAACCTGTTGGACTCTCTCAAAGGTCTTGGCTGGTTCATCGGTGAAAACGAAAATGTTAAATTCTCCCACGCCAAAATCATGGCCATCAACTTCGGAAGAGTCATCCAATCCTTCGATGAGACTTTCCTCGAAAGCAGCCAAGCGGTCGAAATCGTCAATGGACTCCGCCGCGAACTGTATGACGAATTGGTATTTCATGGGTTATTGCTTTTCCGCACTGCCGTAAGCATGCGCGCATCCCGCAAAGCGGGAGAGCGCTATTACGCTTGCGTATTGTGCCTCGCCAGAATTTCCAGAACGTCTTTCGGATGCCGAGAAACATCCGAAGCCCACTTGCCGAACCCGCCGTGTCCGTTTACAGCCGTGACCCATTCCGCCAGAAATTCCCGTTTAGTTTGTTGCTGCTGGTCGTCCATGCCCTTCACTTCCAGAACCAGGGTTTTGCCGTTTGTCAGCTTTACCAGATAATCAGGCCTGAATTTGTGGATAATACCCTTGAAAGAGTACGTGATCTCAAATCCAATGTGGTCATTCTTCACCCAGGCGCGCACGTTCTCGTTACGGTCCAGCTCCAGTGCTTCGTTTGCCTCCCAGCGACTGTCATAGACGCACATGTTGATGTGCGAGCGTTTCGTATGTACGCATGCTTTGCCCGTGTACCACGGCAACATGTCACTGGTTGAGCGTATCGGACGCTCAGTATCGAATATTGGTTCCAGTGTCTCCGCGTTCTCGAATCGTATAGCTTCCCACAAATGTTGAACAATCGTATTCATATTCAGGGTAAGCACGATCCTGCGCCGTAGATCGTCTGCATTGAACAACGGCGGGTCGACCACGACTCTCCCATCGTCGATATATCGCTCAACCAGCCGCACTAGTTGCGCCAGCAGATACTCACGCTTCCCTTTCCACGTTGGCGCCATCTGGTCGTAAACCGCGCTTGCCGTTTCAAAGACAATTCTCTGCATTCGGAAACGGCGGCCTAGCTCCTCCAAGTGAATCTCTTTGAGCTTCGTGAAGTCGGGCTTGCCGTCAATCATCGGAGCAAGCTCTGCAACCATCGGCGTTTGGTAAGCATCGAGGACAAGGCGCTTTAGCTTGCTTGTGTCCAGCGTTAACTGCGGGCGGTACTCGTGATCAATTCGAATCACATTCGGCCACACAATTTCATATTGTGCCCGCCGTTCAGCAATGGGCTCAATCCTCGTCTTTCCCGTCGGAGGAGGTGGCGGGGGAGCATCGGCGCTTCCCTCGTGGGGTAGAAACGTGAACGGTACACCAAATATGTTTACGTACTCCGGCTGAAACAGCTTGGTCTTCTCGTCAACTTCGTATGATGTTCTGCGCAACCCGCGCCCCACCACCTGCTCGCACAAAAGCTGTGATGTAAACGCCCGCAGCCCCATGATGTGGGTCACCGTCTTGGCGTCCCAGCCTTCCGACAGCATCCCTACGGAGATTACGTTCTGAACCTGAGCCCCAGCCTGGCCTTCGCGTCCAACTGTGTCCACTGTTCTGCGCAGCAACTCCGCACGGTCTTTCTTTGAAAGTTTTTTGCGCGGCCCAGCTCCGTTCTCCTCCGCGCTCTCCTCGGTTGGTTCTGGTTCGGTCTCCTCGTCCGCTAAGCTGGTCTGGAGTTCCCCTACATCCTCATTTTGCCTCCGCCTCGTCGAGCACCTTGGAGTCAATATGCAGAATTCCTTTCGGATCACATAGTTCTTCAATCTTGATTCTCTTATGCTGAAAGGCATACTGCACCCGGGCCGCCGTATGCGTGATGTTGGCCACTGTAATCATCACAGGCGGCGTTTTTAGGTTCGCTTCCTGCCACGCTTTGGCAGTTTCAAGCCAGTCCTTTCCCAGAAAGTAGTAAGCCTTATCCACCAGCTCTGGTAAAGGCTCCTGCGGCAATGCCTTGCGGTTGAGGTTGGTCTTAACGTCCGGATCGGTATAGATATGGTAATGCTGGCAGCACCACGGCAGTCTATTTATTGACTACGACTGTGGGAGGGCTCAGTATTGCTTACGGTCTTGCCCCAGGCGCTGCGGTCGTCGTCAATGGCAACAATGTTCGAATCGGCGAACACCTGACCCGAATCTATGCCGACCCGGGCACGACGGTAAGATTCGACGGATTAGAGAATAGCAATTCCGGGACCGTGAATTTTACCGCGCTCTTGTCCGGCCACCTGGTAAATGTACCTTAAAAACAGCTCCAAGCTGCAAGCTACAAGGGAAAGCAAAGGCATTTTCGCCGGGGATTGACGCGGATTTGCGCGGATTTTCAGAAACAGTTTCGAGTTTCAGGTTTCGAGTTTCAAAGGCAAATGCAAAAGGCTTTTTCGCCGCAGATGAACGCAGATTTACGCTGATTTTCAATTACCCAATTACGGAGTTACCCGATTCATCAATGAAGCAATGTCCCGATGAATCAATGACCCAATTCCTTCGTGTCCTTCGTGGCAAAACCTTTGTGCCCTTTGTGGTTAGCTTTTGCTTTTTACTGCCAAGGCCACAAAAAGCCCCTGGCGGGGGACCGGGTCTTTCGCCATGGGCCGGTTTCGCCAGGGGTTTGTTTGGTTAGTTGTGTGAGGCCGGTTTCCGATCCTCTGTCTTGGGGTCCTCTGGTTTTGGATCTTGGGTCGAACTTGCTGTTTCTACGGTGACCGTGCTCTGGTCGGGTGCGATCTGCAGGGTCCGCAGAATTGCGTCGAGGCGCAGCATGACCCTGTCAGGATTGACTTCTCTGGCCAGGCCATTCTGGTTGCGGGTGTTCACTCCCATCTCGACTTCGTAGCAGGCGCCGTTGCTGTAGGTTACATACCGGCGGAGCTTCGTTGCCTCGCCGCCGCCGGCGGTCTCGGTGTCGATCCAGTGGAAGCCGGCTCCGTTGACGGAGTCAGTCTCGATCTTGCCGCCTTTGAGCACGTGGAACGTCGCTTCGCATTCGGACTCGCTGGCGATCTGCGGGTCGAGGCTGAGGGTGAAGTATCCGCTTTCGAAGTCGGTCCCGTCATAGTAGCCCTTGGGAATGTCGATGCGGGCGAGCGTGATCTGGGAATCATGACCGTCGGACTTCGGCCGCAGCGAGGCGTCGGCGCTGGACTGGGCGATGGTCTTGGCGTTCACAAACCCATACTGCCATGGATAGACAAATGAGACTCCGTAATCGCGGCTCTTGTAGGTCACAGGCTTCGGCACAAGCGGCCTCTCGGCGGATGGCGTCTTCGTTTCGGCGTTGGTCGTGGCCAGCGCGGCCGCTGGGGCCCAGGTGACGATAGCGGCCGCGACGGCGAGCGCGGCCAGGAGAGTAACAAAGTGGACTATACGGATCGATGGTGCGATACAAGCATTGGACGGTTTCATAACGGCCTCCTTGGGGCTGCCCGTGGAAGTGCAAAGCACCAGCCAATCGGGACCGCATTGATTCTTCAGGACTTAGAGTCTTCTCTAGCCGGCGGCGAGCGTGGACGCGCTGACACAGTGTCTAACCATTGGGTCATTGAGTCATCGGGTCATTGAGTCATTGATGAATCGGGTAATTGTGGGAATTACGAATTACGATTTCTGATTTACGATTCCCCCTGCTTACTTTGTGTTCCTTCGTGGTTAACCTTCGTGTCCGTAGCCTGCCCTGAGCGAAGCCGAAGGGTGGTAAAACTTCCCATCCGCGGCGAAAAGTCTTTGCTTTGGGAAATCGTAAATCAGAAATCGTAATTCGAAAATCACTCGATTACGCAGTTACCCAACCTATCCCGGCCTGCCGTGGATGATTCAATGATCCGATGATCCGATGACCCAATGACCCAATCTTTACATCCGCGTGATCCGTGAAATCCGCGGTTGGCTTTTGCTTTTGCCTATTGTTTATACTTCTCCAATCCACGAACGGAGGAAAACAATATGGGCGGCTTGATCCCCTTAGGCGATGCATCGCGGCGGCCGGTACGCATGCCTGTTGTCACTGTGCTGATCATCGTGGTGAACGTCTTCGTTTTTGTGCGCGAGCTGTTGCGTGGCGACGCATTCGTGATGCAGTGGTCCGCCATCCCCGCCCAGATTGTCTCCGGCCATCACTGGATCACGATTCTCACGGCCATGTTCATGCACGGCAGTTGGTCGCACATCATCGGCAATATGGTCTTTCTGTGGGCTTTCGGCCCTGAGATCGAAGATGCCATGGGCCGATGGCGCTATCCGGTTTTCTACCTGCTGGGCGGAGTGGTCGCCATGCTTGCCCAGGTTGCCGCCGATCCCCATTCCACGGTCCCTAACCTGGGGGCGAGCGGCGCGATTGCCGCGGTGATGGGAGCGTTTCTGGTCACCTATCCTCGCGATCAGATTCGCTCAGTCCTGTTCATCTTCATTTTTGCGCGGATCACCTTTATCCCGGCCGTTCTCTTAATCGGTTTCTGGTTCCTCACCCAGCTCTTCAGCGCCGGCTCGGTTGCCCATGTACAGACCGGCGGAGTGGCTTACCTGGCGCACGTCGGCGGTTTTATCTTCGGCGCCGCCACAGCCCGCTTGTTCGAAGACAAAAGGCAGCTCCAAGCTTTCAGCTCCTAGCTCCAGGGAAAAGGCAGATCGTTGTCAGCTGCCAGAAAGCAGTTTCGAGTTTCTAGTTTCGAGAATCCAGATCCCTCGACTGTGCTCGGGATTTCGCCTCGCGGCTCGGACGCCGCGAAAACGGCTCGAGTTCCAAAGGCAAAAAAGCAAAGGCTTTTTCGCCGCAGATGAACGCTGATTTTCAATTACCCAATTGCGCAGTTACCCGATTACCCAATGATTCAATGACCCGATGACCCAATGACCCGATGACCTGATGACCCAATGACCCGATCTGCGGCGAATCTTTTGCCTTTGATATCAAAACCGTGATTTTTGCACGCTTATGCGTCATCATAGTGCTGGGGCATTCAGGATGCCCCCAAGCGCGATCTCTGAAATCCTAAAGGTTTTTCTTTTCCTTGCAGCTTGGAGCTTGGAGCTGGTTTTGGCTTTGCCTAAAAAATGACGGGTTTGGTGATTCCCTCGCAAAATTTCGGGGAAATGCGAAAGCGGGCATCGCCAAGCTATAGCCCCGAACAGGGGCGGCAGAAAGTAGCCCAGGCGCGTAAGCCCTGGGAAAGCCAAGGAAAAGACCCCTCTTCCGCTCGCCGAAGGCCAACGCGCAGCGAAGCGGAGCGTTTAGAAAATGGGTAGATTTTATAGAACCAACAATCATCTGCTCCTTGTCTAAAGCCGATTTTTTGGGGCAAAGCTGCTGGTTTTTACTAACCAGTAAACAAAAATCACTTCTCAAGGATTACTTCAACATTCCAGGTAACCACCAGCATGTCATTGTATTTACAAGAGTTAGATTCAAATGAGGTTACTTGAGTAACAGGGGGAGGGGGGCCCACTACTTTGGGCTCTTCGCCCATTAATCAGAAAATTAACAGCTATCCCAACTCCATCAGCATGCCTTCCATCTCCGCCCTGGCATGTGAGTTTCCGGTTCGGATGGCCGAGGCGATGCCATCTTCCAGAACCTGGCGGGCATCTTCCATGCGGCCGGCCTTCATGAGCATCTGCCCGGCCATCTGGTAGGCGGCGATGTAATCAGGATCGTTCTTGAGCACCGTGCGAAATTCCTCGAGCGCGGTCTCGAGCGAACCCTGGCGGGCATACTCCATAGCCAGCCCGTAGCGGGTAAAAGAATCTTTGGGGTTGGCAGTCAGGAACTCTTTCAGCATTGCGACCCGGTCGATCTCAGTCATGCAGTGGTCCTCAGATAAATTTTGCTGCATCGGAAATGTACCATATCGCGCAATTTCCACCCCCCAGGAGGGCCCGATGCAAGCTGCTACAATAAAGCCGTCAACCATGCCTGACAACAGCCATGACGGAAATCTGTTGCCGCGGCCGGTGCGGGAATCGCTGTCAGAGATGATTGAGATCGTTCTGCCCAACGATGCCAATCCCCTGGGCAACCTGCTCGGCGGCAGGTTAATGCACTTCATTGATCTCGCCGGCGCCCTGGCCTGCCACCGGCACTCGCGCAGTTACGTGGTAACCGCCAGCATCGAGCACCTCGATTTCCTGGCGCCCGTGCACGTAGGTGACCTGCTGATCCTGCGCTCCGCCGTCAACCGCGCATTTAATACTTCCATGGAGGCGGGGGTCAAAATCTGGGTTGAAAATTACATTGCCGGGACCAAACGCCACGTGGGTTCCGCCTATGTGACCTATGTGGCAGTGGACCGGCACGGGCAGCATATTCCCGTGCCTCCGGTCATTCCTGAAACCGAAGAGGAAAAACGGCGCTACGAAGACGCCGGCCGCCGCCGCGAACTCCGCCAGATTGAAAAAAACCGCAAACGGAATGTCTTCGCATCGAAACCATGATGAATTGCTTTTGCAATTTGTTGCCGCGCCTGCCCGAATGAAATGGAAATTTGAGCGAAAGCGGCACGGTTCGTTATAATCAGCAAGTCCGGCACGCATACGGCTTCCAGCAGCAAAGATGTTCTTCGCTGCGCATCATTCCAGTCCATCGCGTGAGAATGGCCAGGTAGCTCAGTTGGTAGAGCGCAGCCCTGAAAAGGCTGGCGTCGGCGGTTCGATTCCGTCCCTGGCCACCATCATTCCAAAAAGACTTAGACGATTGAGGGCCCACCGCCACAGTCCGCTCTCAGTCCTGCAACAATTAATGACAGGCTGCATTATCTTCAAAGTTGCCACTAGCCAGCATCGGACCCAGAAATTCGTCACACTGCGAAATCTTCTGAAACATAGAATCATTGTTGAGCGCGTCATCGCTCATCACATACTCCCCGGCAGACGCGGAATTCTGGGCGTTAACAAGACCGTTGCTCCAGGCACTTAAATTCTGGAACTCGTTCGAGAGCAATTGGAAGCCGCTTCGGTCTGACGGAGTTGCAACTTCTGCGGCAGCCAGGATGAGGCGGTCACGCGCTCTCCCGGAGTAGGAAAGCATCTCGTTCCCTACCGGATACCCGTTCCGAATCAAGAGCGCGAGTGTGCTTCTCCACTCTCGCATCGAGGCCGTCGCTTCTATGCCCGCTCGCATGAAATGTCGTGAAAATCCTGGCTCTGCATCAGAGCTCTGTGACGCGATGTCCGCCAGGCTACCGCCGGATACGGGCAACGTCAAAATCAGCCGATTCTCTTGCAAACTTAGGGACCCGTTCGTGATGCGCGCAAGCTCGTTAATGTCAATGTACTTATGACCCTCGATCTGCAGGATCTTTGCTTCTCCCTGGACACCATTGATGACGAACGCCTCGTTCTGCACGTTCTCTTGCGCCAGAGCACTTCCTGAAAAATAGAGGATCAGTGCAAAAACCAACCACCACGCTTTAGATTCACTGTTCATCGAAATCCAGCGAGCCCGCCCACATACAGGGCAAGTGCATTGCCAAATTCCATTTACTACCAACTCAATGAAACTAAATCGGGTCAGGCCGGAATAACTGGGGCGCATGCACGATAACTGTTGAACTGTCGGACGGCAGCTTCAACAGGTCAGGCGTGATAGACAGCGCTTCCAACACTTCCCAGCGACACCTTGTTGCAAATACTTGTGCTTTTTCAGGCAATTGGAAACGTGTGTTTACGTTTTGTCTTTTGGCCGCTCATTTGCATTCACTGTTAGACGGAAGGCATTTGGTCGTTTGAGACAGACTGGAAAGGAACGATCTGATGGCTCTCTTAAAGAATAAGGAGCGACTAACATGAAAATCTCGTGGTTAATTACAATCCTAGTCGTCGTTACAATGACGACCCTTGCCTTGGCGCAGGCAGACGATTCGAATCCTACCAGCAGTGCCGACGTGACAGCGATCGCACCCGACAATCCAGCAGCCGACGCTGGCCCAGTGCTTCAACCTCAGGAAGCTCTCAATGCATATCAAAAACAAATGGTTCTGGTAACGGTACAAACGTATGGAGAACTGGCTCAGATTGCCGAAGCCGCTCGTGCCAGCCAGATCAGCAGTGAGCAAGCGGAGTATCTTACGAGACGGAGCTATGCAATCGGCATGATTCGGTTTCAGTTCTTTGACACTCTATATCAGATCACCGAGACCAATCTTTCAAAGGGAAGCACGCCGGAAAAAACAGACCAACAGATACCCGCAGACCAAACATCAAACGAGACTCTGGTTGTGGTACCACCTGGCTCTTCCCCGGATATACCGGAGTCTCTCGCCAAATACCTTGAGTTGACACCCATACAAATAGCTGCCATTCAGGCCCGTGTCGTAGAGGAGCAGAAGCAAATACGGCCGTTGCTTCAACAGCTTTCGCAAAATCGAGAGGCATTGACGACTGCCATCCATGTAAAGCAGTCCGGCAACAGCAATCGTCAGATTCAACAACTTGCACTCGCGCAATCACACATCCTGGAACGAATCATTCTTGCAAGTTCACGCCTGCAGAGAGACATTTACAAAACGCTGACAGCTGCACAACGCGAAAAACTCGACGATAGTGGACAACACATTGCAGATGCATTTGAGCAAAGGCTTGCAGAGCGGTAATTATTTTGCGATTTCTTCAATCCACAACTCTGGAGCAACAATATGATCAAGGAACTACAAGCCGATATCTCCTAGTTGGAAAGGCTAAGAGGCATAAGCATCGGGATGACTGACGATGAGGAGCCTTTCCTGATCTTCAGTTATGACGAAAAACAGGGGAATGAGAAGGCTCTTGCATTGGTCTGCTGGTTATCGATTGCGGCCCTCTATGGGGTTGGTGGACCAGATTATCTGGCGGACGCTCCCAGAATATATCTGTGAGGTAGTAGATGCCGTACCGGGCCTTGCTCCCCTGTCGTTTAACCCTCATCCCCCTGGTCGCATATGAGCAAAACACATGTGCCAAAGTTCATCGGACTTCAGCACCGGCGACCTTCAGTGAGATGTATTTTCTTCGACGCTCGTTCCAACTACCAAACTGCTTGGCTGTCTTTGGCTTGGAAACGAATCCCGCTGTTCATGTCGCAACAATCCCGCTGAATTTCTTCTGGTAAAAAGCAGCAATTGTTATTCGTTTGAGACTGCAGCCAGTGTCGAACAGAGCAATCGACACTCCAAGTTTTTAACACCGCTGGCAGTCGTAAACGCCCATCATGCCGCTTTGTTTCCACGCACTTGCCGACCGCTGCTCTGGCATCACAGTTGCCTCTATGTGAGATCAGAGCGCAATCGAAAGATTGACGAGCTGAAGGGGAAACAATGCCATCAAAGTTCCTCAAGGAGAAGAACATGAAAAACAATAAACTACTTGTTTCAATCGTATTGCTTTTTTGTTTCGCTGCGGCGTCATTTGCCCAGCAGGTGAAAACCGACTACGACCGAAGCGTAAATTTCAACCAATATAAGACTTACACGTGGGAAAAAGTCCAGACACGGGACCCGCTTGGGGGTGCCCGAATCAAGAATGCAGCAAATGCAGCTCTTGCCGCGAAAGGTTGGACCGAAGTGCCGTCTGGGGGCAACATCTCGCTTATCGCGATCGGGGTCACTCAAGACCAGCAGTCTGTGAATACTTTGTACAACGGATTTGGCGGCGGTTGGCGTTGGGGAGGCTTTGGCGACTCGACAACGACAGTTGAAAACTACACGGTCGGTACGCTGGTGGTCTACATGTTTGATACACAGACGAAGCAACTGGTGTGGAGAGGCTCGGCCAGTGACACACTCTCAGACGATTCCGACAGGAACATCAAACATTTTGACAAAGGGGTGCAAAAGATGTTCAAGAACTTCCCACCAGGAGCGCCGAAGAAGTAGGCATAAATTGTCGACCTGGGACACTTATCACCTAGAGATCGTTGTATCGTATGCCAAGTGATCGATCCCCAAAGGCCCTAGAGGGTCGCAATCAATAACCAACAGCGCAATGCAGGGGCCTTCCCTTTCATCTGTTATTCGGCATAAGTGAAGATCAGGAACGGCTGGCTCATTGTCAGTCGTCCGATCTTCATTTGAAGCCACAGCTAGTGTCGACGGCAGTCGACACGTCAACTTTTCAACACCGCTTGCGTTCGTAGACGCCTATCAGGGCGTTTTTTTTCAGGCACTTACGAAAGAAGCTCGTTTGGCATGGGATTTGCCTTTGCAAAAGATAGAGAAGAATCGAAAAAAGTCCGGAACCTGATACGAACTCACAAAGGACGCAAATATGAAATTCGAATACAACCCAAACGAGCCAGCAGCACGAGATCGATTCTCACTTAGAGATGAGTTGATAGAAGACGAAGAAACCAAATGCGAGCTGTGCAAGAGAGCGCCGCGCCGCAGGCCAGAATCGCTTTTGTGCAATGACTGCGCAGATGCCGTTGGTCGCGTCATGTCCTGCGAGATTTACGAAGCAGACCACTATCGAGACCGCCAGATACAACTTGCACAAGTGCGACTGCTGGTGAATGCAGCGAAAATCTGAGGTTCGTATTTCTTTGGCTTGAAGGAATCATGAGGAGGTAGAGCATATGAATCAAGCATCAGTCCAACCCGCAATGAAAAGCCTTGAGGACGAACTGGAGCGCCTCACAAATTCCGCATACTTGCTTACCTTAGATGAAGAGATGAGCAGCAACTCAATTCTTTTGCTCGATCCGGGTCCGCGCATCGCTTTTCTTTTGCATCATGTGCTTTGCTACGAGATTGAAGAAGTGGCTTTACTGCTGGATATGACCGAGAAGGAATTTCGCGCGGAATTACGCAGCGCCTATCTCCAATTATCCTCGGCCCAAATTGGACCCGGTGTCTATCTCGAAGAGCCTGCCGTGGCTTAGAAGGCTCATGTCGACCTACTGAGACAGAAAGAACATTAATGCGGGTCCTCAGGCAGGAAAAAGCTGCGACCTATGGACCCACCGAACCATCAATCTTTATGTACGATATACTTGCCCAAGAATCTGGGCCCGGATCGCCATAAGATATGAGTAGAGATACTTACATCCCAGCGGGAACCAGCCCGCAGCACTACGAAGCAGTGCTGCGCATCAGTGAGGCCCTATCTGCGTGTCGTGCTCCTGAAGAGTTGGCCAAAACTCTTGCTGACGGCCTGAGTGAGTTCCTGAACTTCGATCGCCTGTACCTCGTGATATTAAAAGAGCACGCTAAGGAAATAGAATCTTTAGTATGGGGCAAAGGCCCAGTGTCTTTTCCCAGCCTGCCTATTGAAGAGCTGCCAATTTGGGAGATTTTCGACAGTCAGGACGTACTGTATGTTCCCGATTGGGATGCCGAACAACGATTTTCGTCAGTCAAAGAGTGGGCAACAAGAGCGGGCTTCAAGCTAGGCTCGGTAGTTGGCGTCCCCCTGACGACCCCGCATCGTCGGCTGGGTACGTTCGGAATCGCCAGCGACAGAGTGACCTCATACACGGGGGAAGACGTCAGCTTTCTGCAGCTGATCGCGCGCGTGGTTGCATTTGCCTTTGACGACTGCCTGAATCTCAGGCGGGCGGAAAGAGCACAGGCAGAATTACAACGCCAAAATGATCGACTCCATTGCTCCTGAATTTGTCGAACCGAATCACTTCGAACCTGGAGCTGCGCGATGTGCTGCGTGCAATTGTTTCCAACGTTCGCGAGGTCATGCAGTGTGACGCGGTAGTCATTTCGCTGCCCGATCGGGAATCAGACAAAGTTCGCGTATACGCGCTCGATTTCCCGCACGGCAAGGGATTTATCAAAGAAGACCTTCTCATCTCGCCAAGCCACGCTGTAAGACAGGCTCTTCATACATTACAACCCGTCATCGACAACGCGGCCGATGAACACCACTTCGGCAGGGAGATACACCCATTAGCTGCCGCTGAAGGCATCAAGAGTAGCTGTCTTATTCCGCTCGTAACCCGCGGCCGAGCCCTGGGAGTCTTGTCGATCTCGCGCACAACAGAGGATCCCTTCACACCGGAAGATGTCGAATTCCTTAACCAAGCCGGCCGCCAAATAGCCATTGCCATTGAAAATGCGTTGGCGTACCGGGAGATTTCCGCATTGAAAGACAAGCTTGCCCAGGAGAAGCTCTACCTGGAAGAAGAAATCCGCAGCGAGATGGGTTTTGAGCAGATCATTGGAGAAAGCGCGGCATTAAAACATGTATTGGAATTGGTCAATACGGTCGCGACCAGCAACTCCACGGTCTTACTCCTGGGTGAGACCGGAACGGGGAAGGAGCTCATTGCGCGTGCTATTCATGACCATAGCGGCCGCAAGGGCCGCACTTTTGTGAAGCTGAACTGTGCCGCAATCCCCACAGGATTGCTGGAGAGCGAGCTCTTCGGGCACGAGAAGGGGGCGTTCACCGGAGCCATCAGCCAGAAGATTGGACGGTTGGAACTTGCTGATCAGGGAACGTTGTTTTTGGACGAGGTAGGCGACATTCCCATTGAGATTCAGCCGAAGCTGTTGCGCGCCCTGCAGGAGCGGGAATTTGAAAGGTTGGGCAGCACACATACGCGGAAGGTGAACGTTCGGCTGGTAGCGGCCACCAACCGAGATTTAGAAAAAATGATTGCGGCCCGCGAGTTTCGCAGCGATCTGTACTATCGGTTGAACGTATTTCCGATCCGCATTCCGCCGTTGCGGGGCCGTAGAGAAGATATTCCCCTGCTGGTAACTTACTTCATCCACAAATTTGCCAAGCAGATGCAGAAGAATATTGAAGCAATTCCCGCGTCTGTTATGAAGGGACTCGCGGCGTGGGAGTGGCCGGGAAACATCCGCGAGCTCGAAAATTTCATTGAGCGCGCCGTGATTCTGACCCGCGGCAAATCGCTTGAGGCGCCGCTCGCGGAGCTGCGCAAATCGGCGGTAGACGAAGCAACGACGCAAGCAGCACCAAAGTCAGGGAAGGAAGACATCGCGCAAATTGTGAGAGAGACGCTCGAATCTCTCAATAAGAAGAAACAAAATGGCGCTGACGAACATGCCAGGAAGCAGCGCGAAGAGATTGTACGTACCCTTGTCGAAACCAAAGGGCGTGTCGCTGGGACTGACGGAGCTGCCGCCCGCATGGGCATCAATCGCTCAACCCTCCTTTCCCGTATAAAAAAGCTGGGCATAGATCCCAGGAAGTATGCTTGACCCAATCTACTCCTTCGGGCAGCACGCTCAATAGATTGCGTTTCCCTTTCTGCTTCGTATGAATCCTTTCAAGTGTCGGAACTGATTTTCGACACCCTCAACTGTCGACCCCGCTGCTTTTAATTCCCTTCTTTAAGATTCAATGGCTTACGGTCTTTCAAGTTTGGCATTTGCCATGCCTTTCTACTTGCGTAAGGAAGAGCACAGATGATGAAGATTTCTATTGTCGAGGGTCGGACTCAGCGGCGATTAATTTTAGAAGGCAAGCTCGTCACTCCCTGGGCCGCTGAGCTGCCCCCCGCGTGCGAAAAGGCCAAAGCAGACCTCGAAGGGCGTGAACTCGTCGTGGTCGTTAAGAACCTGGTGGCGATTAACGAAGCCGGAGAACACGCCCTGCTTCAGTTGATGAAAGACGGAATCAAATTCCAGGGCTGCGATGTCTTTTCAAAGCACATATTAAGAGACCTCGCCCGCCGGGTTCGCCGGAACACTCAGCAAACGAACAGATGAAGCCCTTTCACAAAATCGGGCCCGACGAACGCCAGCGCGCGGGATCTGACTTGAGACTCCTCAACAGTACTACACGCGACACCAGCACGGGGTTGGCTAGTCGCGTGAGTGATGCGCCTGACATGTAAAAGACGAGCTGAAAACCTGGCACAGGAGCTGAGCCAGGCCCCATTGCGTGTCAGGCGCATTCATGAAGGTTCGAAAAGGAAGGAAATATGACGATGCAATTAGAAAAGACAAAAATGATCGAAGCCGTTCAACGCCTCCGGGTTCGATTAACTTTGTGCGCTGCAACCTCAGCCGTTGTGACCATCATGTGTTGCGCGATGGCGGCAGGTCAAAACAGCGCTGGGATGGGCGCCGCAGCCAGTTATGCAGCGACTCAAGGTTCTCCCCCCGGGCAAGCGACTGGATTCGTAGCAAGCGTTCCCAGCGGTCCTGCAACCACAGAAGTGTTGCATCTAACCCTGCGGGACGCTATCGCCCAGGCCCTCCGCTACAACCTGGCGAGCATTGAAAGCGGCGAAAATGCGCGCATCGCACGCGGCCAAAGACTGATCGCGCTGAGCCAACTCTTGCCCCAGATCAGCGCGGGGGCTTCAGAGCATGTCGAGCAAGTAAACCTTACCACGATCGGACTGAAGGTGCCCGGCATCCCGACCGTGATTGGACCTTTCAGCTACAGCTCCGTGGACGCGAGCGTGAGTCAAACGCTCTTCAGTTTCGAATCCATCCAGCGCTTTCGCGCGGCCCGCACTGCAGAACAGGCCACACAACTCAGTTACCAGGACGTTCTCGATGCAGTGACCCTGACTGTCGGCAACGCCTATCTAGAGGTAATCGAAGCCAGCTCGCGCATCAAGGCGCAGGAGTTCCAGGTGCAGAACGCAAGAGCCCTTTACGACCAGGCGCGCGATGAGGTGGAGGCCGGTACAGCTCCGCGAATTGATCTTACGCGCACCGAAGTTCAATTCCACACTGAGGAGTACAACCTGAGTGTCGCGCGCAACAACTTTGCCGTCGCCAAACTGACCCTTGGACGCGCCATTGGACTGCCACTCGGACAAGAGTTTGAGCTTGCAGACGAACTTCCTTACTCCGAAATTAATCTGCTCGGCCAGGAAGATGCCCTGAAAATCGCATACAGGTCACGCAACGACTTCCGGGCAGCCCTCGATTCCGAAAAGGCAGCCAGCCAGAGCCTTTCGGCCACGAAAGGTGAGCGCTATCCCGTTGTGGCCGCGAATGGCGACTACGGCGATCTCGGAAGGACATTCGGTCACTCCCACGGGGAATTCAGTTTTCAGGGGGGGATCAGTGTTCCGGTCTTCACAGGCGGACGAATCAAAGGCGACATCACGCAAGCGGAAGCCGAACTGCAGAAGCGAAAGGCAGAAGCGGAGAACATCCGCGGTCAGGTTGACTATGACGTGCGGACCGCATTTCTCAACCTCAATGCCGCGAAGGAACAGGTCGAAGTAGCAAAGCAAAATGTTGAACTCGCAAATGAGAGCCTGGCTCGGTCGAAAGACCGCTTCTCTTCCGGAGTAACCGACAGCGTGGAAGTAGTGCAGGCCGAGCAGGCCCTCGCCAGCGCCAATGATCAATACATAACCAGCCTCTATCACCACAACTTCGCCAAGCTCTCGCTGGCTCGCGCTCTGGGAGTAGCCCGCACGAGTTACGAACAGTATTTAGGAGGAAAGTAATGCCCAACAATAATGGAACTCAAGTTGTCGACGCTGATCAAAAGCAAACGGCAACTGTCGCAGATGGTGAAATGCCTGGTTCTCAGTCGAAGGAAAGAGCCGACAAGTCCCCAACATCCAGCCGCAAGAGAATCCTCATTATCTCGGCCGCGGTGGTGGTTGCCATCGCAGGCTGCTATTTCGCGTGGAATGCGTTTCGCTACGAAGACACCGATGATGCGCAAGTGGACGGCCATGTTATGCCGCTGAGTGCCCGAATCAGCGGACATGTCAAAGAGGTGCACGTTGTCGAGGGTCAGCTTGTCCATGCCGGAGACGTGCTGGTGACCATCGACCCTGAGGACTACCAAATAGCGGCGGACCAGGCACAGGCGAATCTGGCGGACGCGCTAGCCGTATCCGCGAGTTCCCACTGGAATGTGCCGATTACGGCCGTAACCGTACAGAGCAATCTGAAGTCGGCGAAAACCGCCGTGCTCAACGCAGAAGCTGGACTGGAAGCAGCCGAACAAAACTACGAATCCGCCAAAGCAGCGCTGGCGCAGGCCGAGGCTAACGCTGCAAAGAGCGATGCAGACCTCGAACGTTACCAAAGGCTCGTCGCGAAAGAAGATATCTCTCGCCAGCAATACGACCAGGCGGTTGCCACAGCAACAGCCAATCGGGCCGCAGTCGTCTCGGCACAGGCCGGTGTGCATGCCGCCGAACAATCCGTGCAGCAGGCTCGAGGCAAACTCCAGCAGGCAGAAAACGATGTGCAGACTGCGCAGACTGCGCCTGAACAGATTTCATTGACTCGTGCCAACGCAGAGGCAACCGATGCCCAGGTGTTGCAACGAAGGGCCCAACTTGCGCAAGCCCAACTGAACCTCAACTACACAGTGATTCTCTCTCCCGTAACGGGAATTATCGGCAAGAGAAGTGTCGAAGTCGGCCAGAACGTCAGCATTGGGCAGGAACTGGTGGACGTTGTTCCCCTGGATGACATCTGGATAACCGCCAATTTCAAGGAAACGCAGCTTGCGCATATGCGCCCTGGCCAGCCCGTCGAGATCAAGGTGGATGCGTACGGTCGCAAGTGGAAAGGCCATGTAACTAACCTGGGTGGGGGCACGGGTTCGATCTTCAGTCTGCTGCCTCCTGAAAACGCGACTGGCAACTATGTGAAGGTCGTACAGCGAGTGCCGGTTCGCCTCGATTTCGACCGCCCGGAAGGAGAAGACTTCAATTCCGAAGGATTGCTGAAGCCGGGGCTGTCTGTGGAACCGGAAGTGAGAGTCCGATGAGCACCGCAAACGCAATCACGTTTGACCAAGCTGCCTCGAAGCCGAAGGTGAATCCCTGGATCATCGGCGTAGTGGTTTCGATGGCTGCCTTCATGGAGGTGCTCGACACCAGCATTGCCAATGTCGCTCTTCCGCATATCGCCGGCAATCTGGGCGCGAGCAATGACGAGAGCACCTGGGTGTTGACGAGTTATCTGGTATCCAACGCCGTAGTGCTTCCTATTAGCGGCTTCCTGGTTAGCTGGCTCGGACGTAAGCGTTTCTTTCTGATGTGCATCGCCCTCTTTACAGCCAGCTCGTTTTTGTGCGGTATCGCGCCGAGTCTGGGAATATTGCTTCTCTTCCGGGTGCTGCAAGGCGCCTTCGGTGGCGGACTCCAACCCATGACCCAGGCAATCCTGGCGGATACTTTCCCGCCGGAGAAACGCGGGTTGGCCTTCGCATTGTATGGAATCACAATCGTCTGCGCCCCCGCCATTGGTCCCACGTTGGGTGGCTGGATTACGGATAACTACTCCTGGCGCTGGATTTTTTATATCAACGTCCCGGTGGGAGTTCTGGCCCTGCTGCTGGTTTCGCAGCTTATCGAAGATCCTCCCCACTCGTCCCGTCTGAAGGCTACCATGGCGAGCTTCGACTACATCGGATTTGGCCTGCTCGCCGTCGGTGTAGGAGCTCTCCAGATTGCGCTCGACAAGGGACAAGAGGACGACTGGTTCGGATCGCGGTTCATTACCACGCTGATCATTCTTGCCGCCGTGGGTTTGGTTAGCCTCGTCATCTGGGAGTGGCGGCACAAGGAACCCATTGTAGATGTCCGTATGTTCAAAATGTTTAATTTTGCAAGCTGCAGCCTGATGATGTTCGTGCTTGGCGCCGTCTTGTTCAGTTCTACGGTGCTTCTTCCTCAGTTCCTGCAAACTCTCTTGGGCTACACGGCGCAAACCGCCGGCATGGTCATCTCTATGGCGGCGATTCTTTTGGTCTTTCTACTACCAATGGTCGGACGCCTCACCGGGTACTTTCAAGCCCGGCATATTCTCGCTTTCGGCTGGATCACGCTCGCCGTGGCCATGTACTTCTGTTGTAAACAGATTGATCTACTTATCAGCTTTCGTGCCGCCGCGTGGATTCGGATCTGGCAGTATCTCCCGGTTGGATTTTTGTTCGTTCCGCTCACGATGGCTGCGTATGTCGGTTTGCCAGAGTCAAAAAGCAACTCTGCTGCCGGTTTGATCAACTTCATGCGCAACATCGGACAGAGCGTGGGAACGTCGGCGGTGACGACGTTGCTTGCACGCCGAAGTCAGTACCATCAGTCCATCCTCGCCGAGCACACGCGGTCTCCTCGCTTCGCTGCTGCCGTCGCAGGCTTGACCAGCCGTCTGACACATGTCGGTCTAAGCCTGCAGGCAGCCCAACAACAGGCCCTCGCCAGGATGTACAGCATGGTACTGGGCCAGGCCCAGGCCCTTTCTTACGTTGATATCTACTGGCTGCTCGCAGTGACTTCCGCGCTGATGTTTCTATTGTGCTTCCTGCTCGCCAAGAACGAACCGGGAAAGGGCGGGAACGTTGTCATTGACTGAAGGAGCGCCATGAGCTCTGTTTATCAAGCTGGGGCTGCTGTTCTTCTGGTCATGCTTACGTTGTGTCTGCAGTGCGCCGGGCTTGCCGTGCTTATAAGGTGGCTCCGGCGTGCTGTGGCAAGCGGCGTTCACAAGCTGAGACCATTCCACTCTGCCACGCTGGTTATGCAATCCACCGCAGCGATCCTAGTTCTGCACGCACTGCAGGTTCTAGTGTGGGCTAGCGGGTATCACTGGCTTTGCCTTCCGTCGTGGGAATCCGCTCTCTACTTTTCGGCAAGCAGTTATGCGACGGTTGGCTACGGCGACCTGGTCCTGCCCGCGAGCTGGCGGATGTTGGGGCCGCTGGAGAGCATCATCGGCGTGTTGATGTGTGGGGTAACCGTGGGCCTTCTGTTCGCCGTAGTCACACGGCTCGTAGGTCAAACACGATCCTCGGATCAATGAATTCTGATGACACCACGACGAATCGTTAGACTCTGCGCTGTTTTCCGAGGACTCGATGACCGGATACTCAACTGTCGTGGTTGTCTTTCAACACCTTCGACAACGGATCGACACCTCTGGGGGCCTTTTATCCAATGATTAGAACTTCAATCACATACGCAAGAGCAGGATTTGGCAGTCGCCTTGCCTTAGACCAGGCATGGCGCGGAGATTCCAAATCGGATCTAAAGCCTTGGCTCAGACACAAGCTGTCACTGGTAGCTCCCGTTCTTGTCCCTTTGTCGAGTTGCAGCATTCTTTCCCAAGCCAGATCGCGGCTATTGCGCCTTCCGCAGATCTAGTGATGAACTTTGTTTCAAAGTTTCGAAGGCAAGACGGAAGCGAAGCGAATATCGATATGGCGCTTCATGAGGCGCTGGCCAATGCGGTAGTTCACGGGAACCACGAGGACCCTGACAAGCTGGTCTACATCGTCTGTCGTTGCAGCATAGACGGAGAAGTCTCAATCACGATTCGAGACCAGGGAGAAGGGTTCGACAGCCGCGCCATACCAGATCCGACTACTCCAGAAAACCGGCTCTCCACTCATGGGCGTGGAATCTACCTTATGCAGACCCTGATGGATGAAGTTTCTTTCGATGAAGGCGGTGTGGTCGTGCGTATACGCAAGAAACCCAACGCCCACTGGCGGCATGAACATTAATCATAAGATTGAACTATGCAGATGATGGCTGTACTTGCGGATCCGACTCGTCAACGCATCGTCGAGATGCTTTCAACAGGAGAACTCTCCTCGGGGGAAATAGCGAATAGATTCCAAATCACTGCGCCGGCGATATCTCAGCACCTGAATGTTCTCAAGCAAGCCCATTTCGTACGATCTCGCGTCGAAGGTCACCGCCGAATCTACGCACTCGATCCAACCGGCTTTGCTCAGCTTGAGAGCTGGCTCGTAAAGATCAGACGATTCTGGAGAGAGAGTCCGTCAGCAACGTGAATTTTTGTACAACATCATGCTTTGGAACAAAAAAGACGCATTCCCTAAGAAAATAGCATCGATTCTAGAATGAACCGTGAAGGCAATCCAGAAACCGCCAACGATGCGGTTCGAACGGCTTCTGCCCGACCACACTGAGAGTTGTCTAGGAGTTCTTGTTACCGAGGGTCTCGGCGGTTTGAAGATAATAGCCCAGGCCTACGATGGGCGACTAGAGAACCAAATAAGCATTAAATACTCCGACAACAAAATGATTATCAAAATATAAATCGCCACGGTGAAGCCTTTGGTCTCTCCACTGCTGGTGTCTTCGTCATTCGTTTCGGCATTACGCTCTGTCTCAAGATACCGGATGGCAGAGTATATCTCTCCGTTCGTATGGACGGGCAGGGCGATCTGTTGAAAGGCCCGCGCACGCGCTTCCCGGATGTCCGCTTCCGAACAGCCAAGCAACACCGCGCACTCGCGGTCGGAGTATTTTTCCAGAACCGACATCACGAAGACAAACCGCTCGAAGTCTTCAAGCGCCAGCACGGGATAGAGTTTCGAGTCTGTGCCGGTTGGCAACTTGTTCTGCGCCAGAGGCATAGGGCTTGCTGATGGCAATGAATTCGCACCGGACGACTGAGGTTTCAACGCGTGGATGGCACTTTGGATAATGTTGCACTTTGCCCAGTCATGTGCCCACTGCTTGAACACCTGATTTGCCTGAACACTCTCTTCGATACCGGAGAGGAAGGATTGTTCTGCCATTTCATGATCGCCCGTGAGCAAGAGCGCAAGCAGGTAGAGGCTATCCATCTTCTCGGCAACAATCGTGTGGAAGTCTTCCGTAGTCGCGTACCTGTTTGTTTCGACATTCCCAATGTGATTCTTCGCGCATCTCATCTTCTTGTCTCCAGAAAGTCCGTGTACGCCCGGCGAGCGAGTTGAGCCAACACGTGTTTTGTAAAAACGCCGTCAGGGCGGAATGCTACACCCTGCCTCATCAATTCAAGCAAGAGGTTCTCTCCTGCCTGGCTGATTGCAGTTAGGTTCTTGATCTCGATCACCAGTTCGCGATCGTGAAGGTCCGCTCTGGCGTTCTCGCACGCGGTTCTCAGTTCGGCGATCCAGGGTGCGACGAGTTTGCCCTCCAAAACTAACGTTCGGTGAATTCGGCCCTCGATAACGTAGATCTTGAACATGTCCCTTTTTTTTAACCTTCGAATGAAAGCAACTCACATGCCAAACTCTTGGGGCGACAACCCTATGACTTTTCAGGTGATGAAATGGAAAGAGGAGTACGGAACCTTGGGAACTGTTGGAGAGTGAGGCGACACTGAATTTGAGATGAAATTTCGAATTACGCCCGTTTATTCCATTGAATTAAACCGCTTTTTGTCCGGGGCGTGAGAAATCTTGTAGCGCATGGTCTGGCAAGGCAAAATTCTCAGCAGCGGGAACATTCCAAATCTTCTTTCCACGAATGAACCTGAGGCATCAGCTTCGTCTGTTTGCCAAACTGTCGAAGTCCTAATCGACATCTTCAACTTTTCAACACTCCGCGCTGGTCCAAACCGTTTAAACACCTTTGATTTCTTGCAAATAACGATGTTCCTCTCTTGGCATACCAGTTGCTTTTGCATAGATGCAGCGAAAGAGATGGCAGCAAGGCGGCACAGAGAAAGAGTCTCCCCGCAGATCAAACGTTATTAATCAGGAGAAATCAACGATGAGGCGCAATTCCCTTCTAAGCCCGAAAAGCGCGATATGGGCATCCGCGGGCGTGGTGGTGCTGGCTACCCTCCTACTATTCGTTACTCACACGGGGGCCAAGCCCGCCGCGCCATCGCCGCCTATGATTGAAGTCGCATCGGTCGAGCAGAAGGACGTTCCCATTTACCAGGAATGGATAGGAACTCTGACGGGACAGGTGAATGCCGACGTCAAAGCGCAGGTTACGGGGTACCTGCTCAAGCAGCACTACAAGGAAGGATCATACGTCAGGAAGGGACAACTCCTGTTCGAGATTGATCCCCGCCCACTCCAGGCAGTGCTCGATCAGGCAAAGGGACAATTAGCGCAGGCACAGGCGCAACTCGTTCAGGATGAGGCGCAGCTTGCCACGGCAGAAGCCAACCAGCTCAAGAGCCAGCAGGATGTGGAGAAGTACGCTCCTCTTGCCGAGGCGAACGCCATCAGCAGGCAAGATTTTGACAACGCAACCCAGACGAACCTTGCCAATAAGGCGCAAGTGCAGGCTGCGAAAGCGGCGATCGGCGCCGCCAAGGCCCAGATTCAGGCCAGCCAAGCCGCAGTCGAAACCGCCGCAATCAACCTCAATTTCACTCGCGTGATTTCGCCAATCGACGGAGTCGCCGGTATTGCTCAGGCACAGGTCGGTGACTTAGTCAGCACCGCCAGTGGAACGCTGACGACGGTTTCTACACTCGACCCAATCAAAGACTACTTCGGTGTCAGTGAGCAGGAGTATCTCGCGTTACAAAAACAAGTTTTAGGTTCTGACGCGGAGCACTGGAAACTGCAGCTCGTATTGGCTGATGGCACAACCTATCCACACGAAGGCCACTTTTATTTTGCAGACCGCGCCGTGAATCAAAACACGGGCGCGATCCAACTGGCGGCTATTTTTACTAACCCCGGGAATGTCCTCCGTCCCGGGCAGTACGGCAGGGTGCGTGCCGTCCTCAGGGTGCAGCAGAACGCCTTATTGATTCCTCAGGCGGCCGTGACCGAGGACCAGGGGAGTTATCTGGTTGCAGTGGTCGGGAGCGATAACCGCGTCGCCATGCGCCCGGTTCAAGTCGGAGAGCGCACAGGCACCATGTGGGTGATTCAAGACGGATTAAAACCCGGTGGGCGTGTGATCGTCGAGGGCCAGCAAAATCTTCAGTCCGGGATGCTGGTGCAAACCAAGCCTTTCACGGGCAGCGACAAATAAGCGCGCACATCTGATCGCTCAAGGCCAAAGGAATAAGAAATCATGTCGAAGTTTTTCATCAAACGACCGATTGTTGCGATGGTGATCGCGATTCTTGCAGTCATCGTCGGCGCAGTTAGCATCGCGACCTTGCCGGTAGCGCAGTTCCCAAGCATCGCCCCACCGGAGATCATGCTGCAGGCCACGTATGTGGGCGCAGACGCACAGACCCTCGAGCAAGCAGTTGCCACGCCCATCGAGCAGCAAGTCAACGGCGTTGACAACATGACCTACATGTACTCTCTCAACGCCACGGCGAACCACCAAACGACGTTGCTCGCCGATTTCGATCTCAAAACTGATCCCAATATGGACCTGATTCTCACGCAATCGCGCGAGCAGTTGGCCAACGGCCAGTTGCCGCCCGAGGTGAACAACTACGGAGTCACGCTAAAGAAGTCGGCAACTGCTCCGCTCATGTTGATCCCCTTGTACTCGCCACACGGCACTCGCGATGCGACCTATCTCGCCAACTACGCCTATATCGTCCTCAATGATCCTATTGCACGCCTGTACGGCGTCGGCCAGAGCACGGTCTTCGGCGCCGGCCAATATGCCATGCGGCTATGGGTGAAACCCGACCAGTTGGCAAAGTTGGGCCTAACCGTCACCGATATCGTCAAAGCGATCCAGGCGCAGAACACGGTTAATCCGGCCGGTCAGATCGGCGGCGAGCCGGCTCAGAGCGACCAGCAGTTCACCTATGCCGTGCTGGCTCAAGGCCGTCTGACTACGCCGGAGCAATTCGGCGAGGTTGTGGTGCGCGAAGCCCCTAACGGCGGAACCGTTCGCGTCAAAGACGTGGCCCGGGTCGAGCTGGGTTCGCAGGACTACAGCATGATCACCCGTTTCAATGGCAAGCCGGCGGGCGCCATTGCCGTCTACCAGTTGCCTGGAACCAATGCTGTTCAAACCGTCGCGGGTGTCCGGAAGCTCATGGCACAGATGAAGCAACGCTTCCCGCAGGATGTCGACTATGCCATATCGCTTGACCAGACACTCCCGGTCACGGAAGGTATGAAAGAGATTATCCAGACCCTCGTGATCGCAATCGTGCTGGTGATCCTGGTGGTTTATCTCTTCCTCCAGGATTGGCGCGCCACAATGATTCCTTTGCTGGCCGTACCGGTCTCTCTGGTGGGGACGTTTGTCTTCTTCCCGCTCTTTGGCTTCTCCATCAATACGCTGTCGATGTTCGGCTTAGTGTTGGCCATCGGCTTGGTCGTGGACGATGCCATCGTGGTTGTGGAAGGCGTGCAACGCCACATCGAAGAGGGCTTGAACCCAAAGGACGCGGCCCGAAAAGCTATGGATGAGCTCTCCGGACCGGTGATTGGCATCGCCCTGGTTCTTTCGTCGGTTTTCGTGCCAACCGCTTTCATCCCGGGCATCACCGGAAGGCTCTATCAGCAATTCGCAGTGACGATCGCCATCTCGGTGATACTCTCCGCCTTCAATGCGCTCACGCTCAGCCCCGCACTTGCTGCGCTCCTGCTACGCAAAAAGCAGGAGAGCCACGGGCCACTGCAACGGTTCTTCAACTGGTTCAATCGTGTACTCGGTCGAGCAACGGAACGCTATGTCCAATGGTCGGGCAGGTTGATTCAAAAAAGCGCTCTCGTGCTGGTGTTGCTTGCAGTTTGCGGCCTTGCCGGAATTTTCTTTGGCACCCGTTTACCCTCCAGCTTCCTGCCTGATGAAGACCAGGGCTACCTTTATATAGACATGCACCTCCCCAATGCGGCTTCTCTGGAACGCACAAGCGCCGCTGCGAAACAGGTAGAGCAGGTTCTCGCAAATACACCGGGAGTCGAGTACACGACCAGCGTGGTAGGTTTTAGCTTGCTCAGCTTTACCCGGACCAGTTACGGCGCCTTCTTTTGGGTCAGCCTGAAGCCCTGGGATGAACGCAAAAGCCGGATCGAACAATATCAAGCCATCAAGACGCGTTTGAACCAGGAACTCAGACGCCTGCCGGCAGGGACGGTTTTCAGCTTCTCACCGCCTGCGATACCGGGCGTCGGCGCGTCCGGAGGGGTCACGTTTGTTCTGGAAGACCGCGCCGGCAAGGACGTCCAGTTTCTTGCAAATAACGTGGATAAATTCCTGGCCGCTGCCCGCAAACGCCCTGAGATCAGCACCATCAACACGACGTTTGTGCCGAGCGTGCCGCAAGTGTTCATCCATGTGGATCGGGACAAGGCGCTGAAGCAAGGCGTGGCATTGACCGATGTCTACAACACCATTCAGGCATACATGGGCGGCTTGTTCATCAACTACTACAACAATTTTGGCCGTACCTGGCAGGTGTATCTGGAGGCCGAAGCACCTTACCGATCGAACACGGATAGTCTTGCGCAGTTCTACGTGCGCAACAACCAGGGTGAGCCAGTGCCACTCTCCTCTCTGGCAAATTTCGAGACCCGTTCCGGGCCTGAGTTCACGATGCGCTACAACGAATACCGGTCCGCGCAAATCAACGCCAGCGCCGCGCCTGGTTACAGCTCGGATCAGGCAACGGCAGCCCTGGAAGATGTTTTCAAGCAAACCATGCCCCGCGAAATGGGCTTTGACTACATGGGCATGTCGTATCAGGAACAAAAGGCGCGAGAAGGAGTGCCCTCGTCGGTCGTCTTCGGATTTTCGCTGCTGTTCGTTTTTCTGATTCTGGCGGCGCTGTACGAGAGTTGGAGTCTGCCGTTCAGCGTGCTGTTGAGCACACCGGTAGCGGTCTTGGGCGCTTATGGAGTGCTATGGTTGCGCCGTGTCGTGCTGAGCCTCTTCGTGCCGCCTTACATGCTTCAAATGGAGAACGATGTTTATGCGCAGATCGGGTTGGTGATGCTGATCGGCCTGGCCGCAAAGAACGCGATTCTGATTGTTGAATTTGCCAAGGAGCAATATGAACAGGGTAAGCCGCTGATGGAAGCGGCGCTGGAAGGCGCCCGGCTTCGACTGCGGCCCATCATGATGACCTCTTTCGCATTCATTCTAGGATGCGTACCGCTTTGGACGGCTTCGGGCGCCGGCTCGGTCGCGCGGCAGATCATGGGCACCACGGTAATTGGAGGCATGACAGCTGCAAGCGTGCTGGGCATCTTCTCTATCCCCGCGATCTTTTATCTGGTGGAGCGATGGTCCGCAACAGCCCGGCAGCGATTTGTCGCCTCGTCTGGACACTCTGAGATTACGGAGGGCAGGCACAATGCGTAACAACTTGCAACACAAGCTTTACATAAAAGCGTCGTTGACGCTCGCAATCCTCGCAACGCTCATGCTTGGGGCCTGCGCGGTCGGGCCTAACTATCATCGGCCGGCTGTGAACACGCCCACCGCCTTCCATGGTCCTGACGAATCTCAACAGAAGGATTCGCAAACCGCATCGTTCGCAGATCTGCCCTGGTGGCAGGTATTCCACGATCCGCAGTTGCAGGAACTGATCGGCACGGCGTTGAAGCAGAACTATGATCTGCAACTGGCCGTCGAACGCGTCAACGCCGCAAGGGCCCAGGTCGGTATCGTGCGCTCGAACCAGTTTCCTATGGTTTCGCTCAACCCCGAGTTCAGCGGCGGAAAGACTGAGCAGAGCATCAAGTCCAACATTTTCGTGCTTGCTGGTGACGTGATCTTTCAAGTGGACTTATTCGGTCGGTATCGGAGGGCGACCGAAGCTGCCCGGGCTCAGCTGCTGGGCACCCAGGACGCGCAACAGACCGTCATTCTGACGCTTGTGAGCGACGTGGCGAGCGATTACTTTCTGCTTCGCGACCTGGACCTGCAGCTTCAGATCACAAAAGAGACCGTGCGGACCCAGGAGGATTCGGTCAAGCTGACCGAGCTGCGCCTCCAGCACGGCGTAGGTACGAGGCTTGACGTGCTCCAGGCGCGGCAATTGCTCGATACGGCAAATGCGCAGATTCCCGACCTGGAGCGGAAAATCGGCCAGACCGAGGACGCGATCAACATCCTTTTAGGGAATTACCCGCAAGGCGTGCCTCGCGGAATGGCGCTTGGAATCGAGACCTCGAGTGGCTGGCAGTGGAGTGAGACTCTGCCGCCGCAACTACCAGCGGGCCTTCCATCGACGCTGCTCGAGCGCAGGCCCGACATCCGTGAGGCCGAGCAGAACCTGGTTGCCGCCAATGCCAATATCGGCGTGGCCAAGGCGCAGTTCTTCCCGCAAATATCTCTGCTTGGTTCTGGAGGCGGCGCATGGGGACATAGCCAGGTTCTTGGATCGAGCATCGCGGCCCCTCCCGGAGTAGCAAGCTACGCGGCGAGCGCGGCGCAACCGATCTTTGAGGGTGGTTACTTGCGCAACAATCTGCGCTACGCCAAATCGCAACAGCGGCAGGCGCTGATCAGTTACAAGCAGACAATCCAGCGCGCATTCGGCGATGTTTCTGACGCGCTGGTTGGCTATGACAAATACCACGGAGTCCGTGAGCGCGAGGAACAGTCGGTGAAGGATCTTCAAGAATCAGTCAACGTGTCGCTCATGCGTTATCGAAGTGGCACGGCAAACTATCTGGAGGTCCTCGACAGTCAGCAGTCATTATTCCAAGCTGAACTGGTGATGGCGCAAGCGCGAAACAACGAATACCAGAGTCTCATCCAGCTCTACAAGGCACTCGGAGGCGGCTGGCAGTAAATTGTGCGACGGCGGTGCGGAGGCGCGTGTCCGCCTTGATGCGTCGCCGACGAACACGGTTGGGAAGACAGATGAGTGTATCGGACTATGAACTCGTTGTAATTGGCAGCGGTCCCGCAGGCCAGAAAGGCGCTATCGCTGCAGCAAAAGCGGGCAGGCGCGTCGCTCTGGTCGACCGCACCGTCATGATGGGAGGGGTTTCCGTTCATACCGGCACAATCCCAAGCAAGACGCTACGTGAGGCCATCTTCCAGCTCACCGGTTTCACCGTCAAGGCCCTGTACGGTAAGAGAAAGCACGACATTTCTGTCCAGGACCTCGCCTCACGTGTCAACGCCATTGTGTCGCAAGAAACCGAGGTCATTCGGGACCAATTGAAGCGCAATCGGATTGCCATCTATGAAGGCAGCGCGCAGTTTTTGGATCCGCATACGTTGGAAGTTCAAGGCAACAACGAGAAGGTTGAACTCAAAGCCGAGAAAGTGCTTGTCGCTTGTGGCACGCGACCAGCACGCAACCCGGAGATTGCTTTCGACGATCATCGAATTGTCGATACGGACCACCTTTCTGGCTTGGGCCGCATCCCGAAGGAAATCATCATTGCCGGTGCTGGTGTCGTAGGTCTCGAATACGCATCGTTCATGGCGGCCTTGGGCGCTGATGTCACATTGATCGATCAACGGCCAACCATCCTTGACTTCGTAGATCGGGAAATCATTGAGGCGCTGTGCTACCACCTGCGCCAGCTTGGCGTCATTTTCCGGTTAGGAGAAAAGGTGGATCGTGTTGGCATTGATGCGACACGCGATGTGGTCTTTGCTGAGTTGCAGAGTGGCAAAAAAGTGCATGGTGACGCGCTCATCTATGCCGTGGGCCGGCAGGCGAATGGTGACCAACTTCACATCGAAGCCGCCGGGTTACCTGTTGATTCGCGCGGCAGATTGAAAGTGAATGAATTCTTCCAGACCGAAGTTCCACACATTTATGCGGCAGGCGACGTGATTGGATTTCCAGCGCTCGCCAGCACGTCGATGGAACAGGGGCGGCTGGCCGCCAGCCATATGTTTGCAATTCCGTTCGAGCACATGCCCGAGCTGTTACCCTTCGGAATCTATACGATTCCGGAAATCTCCATGGTCGGCGAGACCGAAGAGTCGCTCACTGCCAACAGGGTTCCGTACGAAGTAGGAATCGCCCGTTATTCTGAACTCGCGAAGAGCATGATGCTCGGGGATGAAACCGGCATGCTCAAACTCTTGTTTAATCTTCAAACGCGCAAGCTTCTTGGCGTCCACGCCTTAGGACAGCGTGCAACCGAAATTATTCATGTCGGGCAGGCGGTGCTCTTCTACGGCGGGTCGGTCGAATATTTCCGCGATATGGTCTTTAACTATCCGACCCTCGCCGAGGCCTACAAAGTGGCTGCCTTAGACGGACTCAACAAGCTCTGAAAGATCCTTAAGGATCAAAGTGAGTCGTGGGAGTGATTAGCATTACAAAGTGTTCCAAGTGTACAGGCTAAATCCGGTAAGCGATACACAGCTTGCAAGGGAGCAGGTGAGATTCAGGCACGACATGCGGTTAAGCCGCTACGACCTGGTCATCTAAAAATAGGCCGATAAGCAATGACGAAGATGTTGTTCCAGAGGTCCGCGAGCATCCACACAAAACATGGACAGAAAAAACGTGCCAACTCTGTCTCCATAGAACGATGACGCTCGCGATGGCAGGCAAAGCCTGGACGATTAGACGTCCGGGCTTTGCGCCGCCCGGGATTCGCTCCCTTTGGGCGGTTTTGAAGTGATCAGTGAAGCGTTGATGTTAGTCGAGAATTTAAAAGACTCGAGCTCCCAGCTTATATGATCGCTAAGAACGGCGTTGGCGCTGCAGAAATCACCCCGGTTATTCCCATCCGTTTTCAACTTGTGTTGCACGTACCGCAAGTAGGCAGACGAGGTTTTTGCGGACCACAAGGCCTCATTTCACAGGATCAGCGAGCCATGCATGCGGGTCGATTTCGATTCTTAGCCAATGAACGGCATGGGGTGTCTCCAACGACTTACCCCAGAGTCGACCGGACAAACACATCTCCAGGACACCCAAGCCGTGTTGTCCCGTGTTGATTGAACCATCATTATTAATATGGATCAGCATCTCTATGGGGTGCAACTCGCTGGGTTCTTTCTGTGCCTCGATGCATTCACGAATGAGAGGAGCAAACTTCTGCTGGAAGTCTTTTGCGAGCTGGCGCCCCTCTTCGGTTTGCATGTCGGCATTCGCGGCGTCGCGGATTGAGTGTTCCTCGAGCGCGTCGGGGCCGAAATTTGAGGCCCAAGTCCTATAGGAGTCGAAGCAGGGCTTGCACTCCCAGACACCCTCCTCCCAATGGTCGCCAATGCGCTGGAACAACACGCTGGCCACAGCAGAGTCTTTTTCTTTCGTGGCGATATATGCCAGCCGATTCATCGCGTCGAAAGAGATGCCGTACTGCTTTTCCAGTTCGGCATAACCCTTCTGAATTCGCTGCCAGGAGAATCGCATCGAGCCGACACCGCGGTTACGGATGATCATATAGGCAGCAATGTGGAAATAGAGGATGTCGCCCGCACTACCGCCGCGGTCGGCTGTCTCGGCGGCAAAGTGTTCCGAGTCACCTTCTTCCCCATACCATTTGGGGCTGAGAAAATCTGCATATTGGCAGTCGTAATAGTAATAATCAGGTTCGAAAGCGATCGCTTGATTCAGAAGTTCCGCCGTCTTTTCCCGTTTCCATCCCTGATCTAGTGCTAGCGCCAACATGATTAAATACCATTCGGGACACTTCTTGCGAAGCTTCGAGGCTTGCTCCAGGATTTGCATGGCCTTGTCGGTGCGCTGCCCAAAGAGTCGCCATCCACTTTCCGAGACAGTGTCGGAAGCCCCCTCACCTCGTGCATCCCAGGAATAAGCTTCGTAGGCTGAGGCGAGCGCTACGCGGGCAGTAATAGATTGGGACTCCAAAGCCACCCAGCGGTCCAGTTCTTGCAGGTGGGCTTTCCAATCCTCCTCTGTGGCATGCCCCAGCGGCGCCCGAAGACCTTCATAAAGAATATGCAACTTCCACGCGCCGCTCGCGAATTTGGCCTTGCTGGAACGAAGGGCTTCTGCAAGGCAATCGAGCTGGCCAAATTGCTCTTGCCCCAGCATTTCGTTGACGGTCGCTTTGTACTTTGTGAGAGCATCGGCGTTGGTTTTGTCATCGAAGTCCAAGTCCGGCGCTGTACATATTGAAGTGTCGCGTTGATGAGTGCCGGCGCTGCCGGCTGCCAACAATTTAGCAGGTGAAACAAAGAGGACACACGCAAGTGGAAGCATTCTGGCGGTACGCCACAGATGAAGAAACGAAAACGAAGATTGGAGCGTGGCTGGCTTCCAGTTGTAATTCTCTCTACCGGCCATTCTATTTTCCCGGACTTGCGGTTCCACTGATCACTGTTAAGGTGCCATCGTGGGCGTTAGCTACATAGACCTTGCCGCTCACCGGATTCACAGAGATGGCAACGGGATCGGTTCCCACAGCAATCGTGCTGCTAGCGTTCGTTGCCCCATTGATCACGGTTGTGTTGTTACTGAGGTTGTTGGCGACGTAAATATTATTGCCGGCACTGTTGACAGCTATGGCCATAGGACCTGAGCCGGCCTCCACTGTGGCAGTGTGGTTGCTGGCGCCGTCAATCACAGTTACATTGTTGCTGTTGTAATTCACCACATAAATTTTGTTCGTGGCTTCATTGACGGCAACAGCAAGCGGATAGCCTCCGGTTGCCACGGTGCTGGTGGTATTGTCGGCGCCATTGATCACAGTGACGCTGCCGTCAAGCGAATTGCACACGTAAATCTTGTTGCTCACAGAATTGACCGCCAAAGCTCTCGGCGTCTTCCCGGCAGCCACAGTGCTGGTTGCGTTGGTGGCGCCATCAATCACGGTTACGTTATTGCCGGCCGTATTAGCGACATAGATCGTGTTGGTGACGGTATTTACGGATACGGCATTCGGCATGCGTCCGGCACGGAGCGTGGTAACGGCATTGGTGGCGCCATCAATCACGCTGACGCTGTTGCCGCCCACGTTCGTGACATAAATTTTATTGGTCTTGCTATTGACCGCTACACCGTAAGGATTGCCTTCACTCTTGATGAGGGTAGCCTGGTTCGTGCCGCCATCTACGACCATGACATTGTCGGAGCCGCTGTTGGTCACATAAATCTTGTTGGTTGCCGGATTGAGGGCCGCTTTGACGCTAAAATCAGTCGATTTGGCTTTGGCCGGTACTGGAATCGAGGCATTGGTAGCACCATCAATTACGTCCACGTTTTGATAGCTAATCGCATAGACCTTGCTGGTCACCGCATTGACAGCCAAGTCGGCAACCGGCATTTTGAGATTAATAGTTCCAACGGCGACGCTGGGTGCGGTATCGCTCTTCGCCAAATTAACGCCTGCGGATGTTGTTTGCGCGCAGGCCGGCAGCGGCCCCAGAGGAGTCCAGGCGATGGCGTATAGTAAAGCGAAGAGGAAGACAAGCGTGCGTGAGCCAGCTTGTCTCTGGCAGCGATGTACCGGAGGAGATTCCCAGTTCGAACCACCGCTCTTCGACGCGCGCGAATTATGTGAGCACAGTTTCATAGGTTGTAACTTACCTCGCAGGTGCTACAGCGGTTGCCGAAGACTTGCTCTCGACGATTATCCAATAAGGATGGTAAGGAGGCGGGACAATGGCGCGACCGTAGACCTTCTTCATCAGACAGGAAACCCAGTCCTGGTCGGGTCCTTTAGTTTCACGGATCCAGGAAAAATTGCCGTCTTGTAAGACACAAACTATCAGGTCAAACGTTGCAGGCTTGCTTGCGCTGGAATGGCTGCACTCCTGGATGGCATCGGCATACTTGACCTGGAATTGTTTCGCCATGTAGCGGCCCTCCTCGGTCTGCATGTTTGCTTCTGCGGAATCCTCAGCTTGCTTTTGCCATAGCACCTGCGGAGCCCAGTTAGCTGCGGCAGCTTTGGAAGAATCAAAATGATCTTTTGTGCCCCAGACTTCCTCGTCCCAGTTATCGCCGATGCGCGTAAAAGTGTTGTCTGCTACGATGGCGTCTTGCGCGTATTCAGCGAAGTAGGCAAGCCAGTTCAGGTTCGTCAGTGATACACCATCCTGTTTTTCTGATTCGGCGAAGCCCTTTTGGATACGCGGCCACGACAGCCGCTGAACATTGATTCCTGGGACGTTTCGAACCATGAAGGTCGCAACTCGAAAATAGAGAATGTCACCTTTCACGCCGCCCATGCGGTCAGACGCCTGCTGGATGAATTGTTCAGGATCCCCGTCTTCCCCATACCAACTGGGGCTAAGAAAGTTGGCATAAGCGCGATAATAATAATGGTAGTCGGGTTCAAACGCGATGGCCTGGTTTAGCAATGACTCTGCCTTGGCTTTCTCCCATCCCTGGCCTAGCGCTACAAACTGCATGGCCAAGTACCATTCCGGGCATTTCGCTTGCAGAGAAGAAGCCTGTTCCAGTATTTGTCGAGCCTTCTGCGTGCGCCGATCGAACAACCGCGCCCCGCTTGCTGTCACTTTATCGGCAAAGTCCTCACCTCGGGCGGCCCACGCGTATTGGATATACGCACTTGCCAAGGCTACCCGCGCGGTGATCGAAGCGGGCTTGGCAGCGACCCACCGGTTTAATCTCGCGAGGTGGGTACTCCAGTCTTCTTCGGTAGCGTGTCCGCGCGGCTCTTGAATGCCGCCATAGAAGTTGTGCAGCTTCCACATTCCGCCCGAGAACTTTGCCTTCGTAGAACGGTCGGAATCTGCAATGCACTCGAGTTCATCGAATTTTTCCTGCGCCAGCAGTTTCTGCAGCGCCGCCTCATACTTCTCAATGGCATGAACATCGCTCTTATCGTCGAAGTTGAGATCGATGGTACTGCAGGCTGAAGAGTCGGCCTTCTGGGGAGTGGGCTCGCTAAGGGCCCAGAGGCTCCTCGTCGCGCCGGCAATCATTAGAAACACGCTGAGGGTGAGCACAGCAGGATTCAGCCAAGAGCTCGGAAGTTTGGTTGGCAAATGTTTTCCTATTTCGGGAATCATCTCATGCCTCTGAGGAATTGTCTCGCCATGATGCTCTGCAATAATTCCATCGTAGTCACGCATGAATCCGCCGTCGATCCAGCGATAATCCGGCAATTCATTTCCATTCTCCTTGAAGCTCGAAGGCTGCCCAGAAATATGGATGACTCCAAGCGTTCTGCTTCCACATCTCAATCTGGGCTTTCCGCAAAGCAGCGGCCGGCCGCAGGCCTTCCTGTTCGATGGCCCTATAGAAGCGCTGCATCAGTTCGGCGGTGGCCTGATCGTTTACCTTCCACAGGCTGGAGACTACCCGGCCGGCTCCGGCGAACATGAATCCTCGCGTCAATCCAATCAGGCCCTCTCCTTTGATCTCTTTTCCCAATCCGGTTTCACAGGCGCTTAAGACCACCATGTCTGCCGGCAGCTTCAAATTGTAAATATCCTGCAGATTTAGAAATCCATTTTGTTGATTTCCGCGCTCATCCACCAGCGAAAGCACCAAGCCAGAAAGCTCGGGGCGTTCGCTGTCGAGCATGCCATGAGTGGCGAAGTGCACGAAGCGGAACTGCGCGAGGCGAGGATCAAGGGCAGTGGCGCGGCTGGCATCGAAATCGAGGGCCGCTGTTCCCTCTCCCGCGGGGGTAACCGCCAGAATAGCCATCGCCTCTCGCCGGGTATAGACCACTCGCGAGAAATACAATTCGCGTGTGGTTTTGGACTCTGTATCCCAGGATTCGACGTCCTGTTGGGAGTGGGCCAGCTGCAAGTGCCAGGCGTGCCCGCCAACACCGGCGACAATCTCCGGACGATTGCCACCACTGGGTTCCGTCACCGACAAAGACGCAGTGCGGCTGGGTTGTGACGATCGTCGCACATTGATTTTTGCTCGGACACGATCGTCGTTTTTATCGAATACCGGATCGGCCAAAATAGCCACGGTCCTGGCCGCGGGCGTGCGCCCAGCTTGCTCTTGCCGAAGAACAGCCAGCACAGAGGCTGAAGGCAATTTGACCATCTCGTGTTCTACAACCAAGGGGAGAGACGTTGGATTTTCCGAACCCTCCGGCAATGGCCCAGGCGCCGGCAATGCGGCAAACGGGATATATTGCAACGCCCCATCGCTCACAATGAGCAGGCGTTTCCCCTGAAGCTCGAGGGCTGCCGGCCCCAGAACCATCTGGCTCAACGATGCCGCCGCATTCCAGACGTCACGGTTTCTTGTCTCGATGGTCGAATGGTCGGCGCTTTCAATTCGAGGCTCTGCTGTTGAGGCCCGCAGCAGTTCGTAAAGCTGCCGGCAGGAGCTTTCGATCTGGGCGCGAGGTGGGAGTTGATAGACATGAAGCGACTCCGGGGTCATGGCGAAAACAAAACTGTGTTCTTTGCCCAGGAAGTACTCCAGCAACAACGTGTCAGAATCCAGCAGATCCTCTTGCACCTGTCTGGCCGTGAGTGGCTCCGGCTCCGTCAACGCCGCATAGCTGGGACTGCTCTCGCGAATCTGCTTTTCCACATCGCGCGATTGCGCCAGCAATTGATCAATCTGCCGGTTGAGTGCTGCCAGCAGATCTTGTTTCTGGGCGTCGCCCAGCAGATGGAGACGGCGATTGGCTTTGATGCTCAACGATTTCTGCAGAGCGCGCTTTCGGCTGACCAATTCGGGAGCGACGCCTCGGGAAATATCCACACCAGCGGCAGCCAGGGTCTCAAGCAGAGTGCGCGCCCGCAACCGCTCCAGCGCCTGGAAGGCATGCTCAGCATCACCGTGGCCAACGAACAAGTCAATGTAATCCTGATAATAAGCCGCATATTTATCAAGGATGCCAGAGCGAAATTCTTCCGAGCGGGCCATGCGTGGCGGTTGCGCCTCAAAGGCGTTCAGGGCCTTCTGATAAATTGCCGCGGCCCTGTCTTGTGCGTGTTTGGGAGCAGCAGACGAAGTCACATTCTGCCGTGCCTGAATACCGCTGCCATGCACGGCGGGATCCAGCACCCAAGTGCGACTCTCCTGACCACGCAGACCGGTAAGCTTTACCGGTTCGCGCGGCAGATACTCGTTTTGCACGCGCGAGAGATCGAAGGTGGTTACAAACTCACCTTGGGTGTCTTGACAGCTCCAGCTCAGCAGAATATCTCCGGGCTTAACTCCTGCGATCTCGGCGTTCGAATACTCTTCGACACTTATGACGACGATACCCGGCCTGAGCTGCGCCCTAGCCTCTTGGCCGGCGAGGGCGAAAATGACGACCAAAAGAAAAACAATTGCACAACTCTTTACCTGGCGCCGACTCCTGCCGACAGCAGTTCGGATTACGACAGTGGATGATAGAACGGCTGCGGTGCCGATGCCACGACCGTGGATCATGCAAATTTCCTCGCACACTGTTAGCTAGAAGAAGCAAGTCAATATTATCAACAAAGCGAGTTCCGCAACAGACATCGATAACCTGCCCGGCTCAAAAATATTTGACCAACAAGTGAAAGGTTTCTGCCATTTTTGTCATATCTATCAGGGAGTGGTTTGCAAACACCTCTCCCACCCGCGGTTTGAAAGCGCGACGTGTCAATTCTTTAAAAATTGATCGCAAGAAAGAACTGCCGGGGCGTTCCAGCAAGTGTTCTACAGATTCCGTGCAGGAGTGCGGTAAAGAAAAGGAGAGGTACACGTTATGTTTGCTTCCATACGACTTGGCTTTGTTTCGGTTCTGCTTTGCGTTTCAATCTTAATATCATCGGCATTTGCCCAAGGCATGTTTCATTCGGCGGTCAATTATGCGGATCCGCTTGGACCACATTCGGTCGCGGTGGGTGATTTCAATGGTGACGGTATTCCCGATCTGGCAGTGGCAAATTTTGATGGCAGTAACGTAAGCATCTTTCTGGGTAAGCCAGATGGAACCTTCCAGTCCCCGATCAACTACGCAACGGGTTTTCAACCGGTTGCAATTGCGGTGGGCGACTTCGATGGCAACGGCAAGCTGGATTTGGTAACAGCAAATTCCAGTAACAGCAATAGCATCAGCGTACTTTTGGGCAATGGTGACGGCAGCTTTCATCCGGCTGTCAACCGTTCTATTGGCTCCAATCCGGCCTTTGTGGCGGTCGCTGACCTGAATGGAGACGGCAAACTCGATCTTGTTATAAATTCGGGCAGCCAACTCGTTGTGGTGTTGGGCACTTCAGATGGGACCTTCTCGGGAAACCCATTGTTTTATAGTTTGCCTCCGTCTCCATCTTCTGTTGCAATCGGCGATCTGAACGGTGACGGTAGACCTGATGTGGTTGTGACCAGCCGGGCTTTCGGTTCCGTGGCGATCTTGTTGAACATGGGAAACGGAAATTTGGTGGGCGTCAGCAACTATCCTGTTGGCTCACAACCGCAGTCGGTCGCCATTGGAGACTTCAACGGCGACGGCAAACCTGATCTGGTGGTGGTCAATCAAGGCAGCAACAATGTGAGTGTGCTTCTGAGCAATGGAGGCGGTTTGTTCCAGCAGCCGGTCAACTTCAACGTTGGTTCACTTCCGCAATCGGTCGCCGTGACAGACTTGAATAGCGACGGCAAATTGGACCTGGTAGTCGCCAACCAGGGCGATGGCAGTGTCAGCCTACTGCTGGGCAATGGAGCTGGTTCTTCTCAGCTTTTCCAGCCTGCAGGGACATATGCTACAGGCTCGTCCCCGCAAGCGATCGCCGTCGCTGATTTTAATGGCGATGGCAGGCCCGACATCGTGACCGCGAACTACCACGCCATTGGAGGCAACGATGTCTCTGTCCTGCTGAATAATGTACTGCCCACTATACCCATAAGCAACGGGCTCAGTTTTCTCGCTCCGAGGGTCTATAGCAATCAATTGTCGGGACACTTTGTTGCCATCGGGGACATCAACGGCGACGGCAGGCCCGATTTAGCCATTGCGAATTACGTGACCAATGACGTTACTGTTCTTTTGAATACCGCAACGAGCCTTCAGCCGTTAACTCTTACGGTTGGCGCCGGCCCGAACGCTGTCGCGCTGGGCGACTTCAATGGTGACGGCAGGCTGGATCTGGCCACAGCCAATTTCAAGGACAACGATGTGAGCGTGCTCTTACAGGGGACGAATGGGGCCTTCCAACCGGCGGTGAATTATAGTGCCGACCTTGGTCCAATCTCGATTGCTGACGGTGATTTCAACGGCGATGGCAAACTTGATCTCGCGGTGGTCAACGGTTCGGGCAACAGCGTAAGCGTGCTGTTGGGCAATGGTGACGGCACCTTTCAACCAGCGGTGAACTACAGCGTTGGCAATCGTCCCTACTTTGTGGCCATCGGCGACGTTAACGGTGACGGAAAACTGGATCTGGCTGTGGTCAACCAGTTCGACAATAATGTGAGCGTATTGCTGGGCAATGGCGATGGAACTTTCCAGCCAGCGGTGAACTATAACACCGGCTCGGCTCCGGAGGCGGTCGCCATCGCCGATTTGAACCGCGACGGTAAAGCTGACCTGGTCGTGGCTAACTACTTAGCGGGCACTGTCAGTGTGCTGATCGGTAAAGGCGACGGCACCTTCCAGCCTGCTAACAGTTACGCTGCCGGTCCTTTTCCGCAGTCCATTGCCGTAGGTGACTTCAATGGCGACGGTAAGCTCGATTTGGTTGTGGCCAATAACAACAGCGGTTCACCAAACGGCATCGTCAGCATACTTCCGGGCAATGGAGACGGCAGTTTCCGTCAGCCATTCGGTGTGAACGTTGGATCGAATGTTGACGCGTTGATGGCGGCAGTAGGCGACTTCAACAGCGATGGCAAGGCTGATCTCATAGTCGGTACACTTGTCGGAGCCAGCATTGTGCTGAACACTGGCGGCACTACGGTCGCGCCCCCGGTCCCCATTTCTCCTGTGGTCTTCGGACAGAGCATCACTGTTCCGATCGCCGTTGCCAACACCTTGGGGGCAAACACTCCCTCAGGCAGCGTGCAATTTCAGGATGGAACTGCCAACCTGGGCGGGCCAGTGCCCTTAAACGGCTTTGGGGGGAGCGCCACGGCCGCTCTCTTTTTCAACAACGGACTTCCCGCAGGAACGCACACAATTACAGCTCTCTACTCTGGTGACCAAAATTTCTGGACCAACACTGGAACTCCCTTTACTTTGACTGTCAATCGGGCAAGCACAACTTTGCAGGTCTTTACAATCAATAATCCTGCAACCTACGGAAACCCGATAACCCTAAGCGCGAACATCAACGTGGTAGCTCCGGGCATGGGCACCCCTGGCGGTACGGTGCAATTTCTGGACGGCGGCATCAACCTGGGGCCGGCGATTTCGCTTTCCAATGGTATCGCTCGACTCACCATCGACGGTGCTACGGTTCCTTTTTTGGCAGCGGGAACACACAGTATCAGTGCCATATATTCCGGCAGCGGTAATTATGCAGGCAGCAACGGTAGTCTGGGGCTGACGGTAAACCAAAGTGGTACAGCAACCGTGGCCTCTTCTCTCAATAGCCCTGCTGTTTTCGGAAGCCCAGTCACCCTGCAGGTGAACGTGCAGGCCCTCGCCCCTGGCGGTGGCATACCGGATGGCAGCGTACAATTCATGGACAATACCGGCGGCCCCCTTCCTCTCGGCGCACCTGTTGTGCTCTCTAATGGCGCTGCTCAACTCATTGTGGACGGCACAACTGTTCCCTTCTTATCCGCGGGAACACACAATATCGGGGTAGTGTATAGCGGTGCGACAAACTATGTTGGCAGTTTCTCCAATCCTTTTGTGCAGACGATAACCCCAGGTACCCCAGCGATTACATGGGGCACTCCTGTGCCCATTACATACGGCACCGCCTTGAGCGGCGCTCAGCTAAATGCAACGGCCAGTGTTTCGGGAACATTTTTCTATACACCGGCTGCGGGCACGGTTCTGCCTGTGGGAAACCAGACGCTCTCGGTCACGTTTACACCTACCGATACCATTGACTACACAACAGTAACAACTATTGTTCCCCTGATTGTTATTCGGGCTCCACTGACAATCACAGCCGCTGATGCTTCACGCGCGTATGGTGCAGCGAATCCAACTTTCACCGGGACTATAGGTGCGACGCAGAATGGCGATGTCATCACAGCCACTTACTCCGCGACAGCAACGCCAGGTAGTCCAGTCGGAACGTATGCCATTGTTCCTACACCGGCCGGTACCGCACTATCCAATTACAGTATTGTCCTGGTCAACGGAAGATTGACCGTAACTCAACTTCCGATGACGGTAACGGCGAACAATGTCTCGCGTTTATATGGATCAGACAATCCCCCGCTTACGGGAAGTGTTTCCGGTTTGGTCAACGGCGACAATATTACGGTCACGTTTAACTCACCGGCGCTGCCTGCAAGTGCGGTGGGGAATTACCCCATTGTCCCGGTGTTGAGCGACCCGAATAATCGTCTGGGGAATTACACAGTCAGCAGTACTAATGCAGTGCTTACAGTTGCTCCCGCGCCGCTGGTGGTGATAGCCAACAATGCCATGCGTCCCTTCGGTGTTCCTAATCCGGCATTCACAGGTTCAATTCGGGGGATCGTCAATAACGACAACATCGCCGCAATTTTTTCGTCTCCGGCAACGCCAACCAGCCCGCCGGGAACCTACCCCATTGTGTCCGCATTGCTGGATCCCAATAGCTTATTGGGCAACTACAGCGTCAGCATTACCCATGGTGTTCTTACCGTGACTCAGGCAGTCACTATGTTGAATCTCACCTCATCCCACAATCCGGTCGAGGACGATAGCAGAGTCAGTTTCACTGCGACTGTGGCCTCTTCTGGCGGCATTCCCACAGGAAACGTTTCGTTCTTCGATGGCAACAAATTATTAGATATAGAACCGTTGAATGCCTTCGGCGTTGCTACCTTCAGCACCAGACGACTTTCTGTGGGTACTCACGTGATCGAAGCGAAGTATAGTGGAAATGCCGATCTTCAGGGCAGCTCGGCTGCACTTTCTGAAGTCATACGGCGTTAAGCTCGAAGAGGCAGTACCAACCCCGGCTGTTACGTAACAGCCGGGGGCTCATCGCAATTGCCTTATAGCCAGCGTTTAGTTCGTACTGCCAGATTTGCCTTGCGTGGACTGACCGGGTACTTGTCGACCAAGGTCGGCCTTGGCGTTTCCGGCTCTTCCAGCGCCAATACAGACGGAACCGTCTGCGGCTCTACCGATCATATGCACGAACTGGTTTCCACGGAAATCCTCTCTCAAAATACAAGGGTATGATGTCGGCCCAACTAGACTAATTGCCCATCAAGAACGTGATGGGTTCAGAAATCGAGGGGCAAATAAATCCCCAAATGGTTCATTCCCAAAATAGAACTTATTTCCTGCTTCCAATTACTTCCGTGGCGTGAAACGTTTCTTTCCACCGACGCACAATCCTCCAGAACCGAGGAGGTTCCATGCCAGACAAGAAAAATCCACCGCAAGCTGCCGACGGATCTCCTGCTGCCCCGGAGCTCAATAACCCAGACTTCCAGTATGTTCTGAAGGCGTTACTTACGGCCTATCAGCCCATCCTTGAGCAACAACTCAACCTGGCCAAGAATCCGCAGGAACTCCAGAAGGAAGCGCAGAGCCATCCGCCCAATTGTGCTGACGAATTCGCCGAAGCCGATGGGCTGTTTCGCAAATTTCTGAACGAGGAGGTTGCGCTGCGGCTGATTCCCGAAGCGCAACGCGAGAAATTAGGCCCGATCGCAAGTTGGCGCTGGTGCCTTCAGCATATTCGCTGCTGCATTATTTTTGGATGGCTGGTCTGCCGTGGTCCGCGGACCTTCCGGGCATGGGCATATTACGTTTACCAGTACTGGCTGTGCGTGCGGCAATCGCTGGGCACTCCCATTGCGAATCCGCCCACCGAAGAACAGAAAAACGATTTCCGGATTCTCATCGAATCCCTGGCCAAGGCATACAAACCCTATCTGACCGATCAATTAGCCAGCGTGGAATTTCCGGCTGGAATTCCCGACGAAGTCCTGGGCGGAAAGATTGACTGCTTTGAAGGCCAGGCCGACACCTGCGCCATTTTCGAACGGCTTCTCACCACCGAAGCGGCCCAGGCCCTGTTGGGCAAAGCCGCATTCGCCACACACAGGGAGGACGCCAATTTCTGGTTTTGCCGCTGCTGGTGCTTGTGTTCGCTTTGTTTCGGTTGCTGCCTGGCGCGGGCCCGATCGTTCATCGAAGTGTTCTGGTGCCTGGTGTATTACTTCCGCTGCCTGGTAGATTGCTTTCGTCCGCTGACGTGCGAGCTGACGGCTCCGCATAACTGCGTTCAAGAACAAGAATTCGACAGCGTAGGCGTCTTCCGCGGTGTGCAAATCTTTGGCACGGCAACGGGAGCCTCTTGTAACCACTACACGCTGCAATGGAGACAGAGCGGCATTGGCCCCTGGCAAAGCTCAGGCATCGTCTATCCCGGAGGAGCCCCCATCGGCCCTTGTGGCGTGGTTGGCGGCCTGCTCGGATATTTGACCACATATCCCCTGGTCGCTCCGGGCCTGGTGGAAATCCAGCTCTGTGTGTTTTCCAGCGTCGCAGGAGAAGCTCCATGCTGCACCACGATATTCTTCGAACTGCAGCGCAATCTGGTATGGATTCGCGGCATTGAAGGGCTCAGCGCCGCCACTCCCCCTGGATTGTTCGACCCCACAGCCCAGATCAAGGACGGAGGCGGGGTTGTGCGCTCGTTTGGAACGGCGTTGCGTGTATTCGGCTCCGCTGATGTCGGCGGATGCAGCGGGCAAACTATCAAACGCTTCACTCTCAGCTACCAGCAGGGGTTCACGACCACGACAGCAGGCGCGTGGACAAAGTTCTGGGAGGTGGATTACGTCACCTCGCTCGAATTGGATGCGGGGACCAATTTGATTTTTGAGGACGTGCTGACCAAGCAGTGGGCGGAAGAAGAGTGGTACCACCTGGTTCCGCTGCCTATTCCCCATTTTGTGTGCAACGTTGTCGGCAACTACCTCAGCGAAGTGTATTGGAGCACACAATTCCCCGAAGGGCCTTTTGCAATCAACTACCCTGACCCGCCTGTCACCTGCGGAGAGGCTCCCGTGGCCACCTGGAATTCGACTCCCTTGGCACTGTCGAACTGTCAAAGCGGGCGCTACACCCTGCGCCTTACTGTTGAGGACACGGGAGGTGGTCTAACGGATTCGCTCCGGCAGGTCTGGTTTGACAACAAAAACATTTACGGCAAGATCGCCCAGATCGGTACCATTCCGGCGTGTTCCACCATCGGCCTGTCGTTTTTCTCCGGCGGCTCCGCCGATTGCAGCAAACCCTGGTCGGCGCCGCTGTTGGGCATTGCCTATGACGAATACATTGAAGAAGGCAACTTCACTCTCCCCAGCGATAATTTTGGCGGGTACTCGCTGGAAATCGCGAAGGATGGCGGTAGCTGGCACAGCCTGCAGATTCCCGGCCCAGGCAGTTCCCCCTGGGGGCCGCCCTTTGTAGGCACGTCTCGCGTGGGAGATCCCGGAACGCGGTGTCCCACGGCAGTTCCGCCGCCAGGCCTGATTCCTCCACCTACGAACGGCATTTTGACGATGATTGACATGCGCCGCCTGGATTCAGTTTGCAATACCAATCCGGCCGATGCCGATCTGGTCTTGCAGCGTGCCACTGCCAAAACCCCGGGAGAATGCTGCGGGTTTGTCGTACACCTCTCGGTGTGGGACACATCCATTTGTCCCAGCCTTTCCGGTGGCCGGCACCAGGTTGATATCTATTTCCCATTCTGCATTTGCAACGATCTGCCGCCGGTTGGTTAGCGGGAATGGGAGATTACAATGAGCGTTTGGTTTCGCTTCATTCTGGCCGTCCTCGCTACCTGGCGGGTTACTCACCTGCTGGCTAGAGAGGACGGCCCGGCTGATCTCATTGCCCGTTTCCGCGCCCTGCTTGGGCGGAGTCTGGCGGGCAAGTTGATGGACTGTTTTCACTGCCTGAGCTTATGGATCGCGATACCGGCGGCGCTTTTCGTATCGCGGCAATGGTCTGACGGGCTGATGGTTTGGGTCGCTCTCTCTGGCGCAGCTTGTCTGCTCGAGCGCCTGGGCCGCGATCCGATTGTTATGGAACCAATTTCACAGCTTGAACAACAAGGAGACGATCATGTGCTGCGGTCAGAAACGAGCCGAGTTGCGAAACAATCCCACTTCAACCACGACGCGGGAAAACACACAGCCTGCCTATAGTCGCTACGGCACACACCCCGTGCGAACTTCGGCCCAGGCACCGCTACCGCCACGCGTGGTAACGCAGTCCCAGCCTATCCCCGCTCTCACGAAAGCTGGGGTTGCACAGAGATCTGCCATGGCCTCAGGTCCACAAGGTTCAGTGAGCGTACAATATCTCGAGAATTCACCAGTTCGTGTTCGCGGACCGGTGACCGGCTTGCAATACGAATTCTCAGCTACGCAACGTATCCAGCAAGTTGATGCTCTCGATGCGGCGCCGCTATTGCAAACGCGTTTCTTCCGTCGAGGTTAGGGGGGATTCTCACACGGTTTGAAAATGGCCGCCAAACATGACTTTGCCAAGGAAAATCCAACAACGTTTTGGGCCAGGCATGGAAACTCCTAGCCGACGTGCCGAGAGCTCGCCAGGAGTTTAAGATAGAATGAAGCATTGCCGTCAGCCGGCTTTCTGACGATTTCGACCTACTAATGACGAGGAACTTCGGCGCTTCCATTCGGCGGAAAAGGCGGTCGCACCCATTTTCCAGTTTTAAGTGGAATGGCACTTTGCGCAGCGTATTTCTGGAAGTCCTCAATACACAGACTTATGGTTATCGATTGGCTAGTGACCCACCTTTGAAGATGTTCTATGATTCTGAACGCGACGGCATCCGGCGCGTGAACTAACTGTTAGGAGGGTGATAGCAGATGAGTAGTCCTTCGCGCGCAGCAGGAGTTGCGCTGCTGGCTATTAGCGCACTCATTTTTACTGCCGCGGCCCATCCGCCGGCTGCGAAAGATGAAATAGCGGCTCGCAAGATGCTCTACCCTCAAAGAGAGTGGAGCGCGTGGGAGATGTACCCAGTTCGTACGGTTCAAGAGATCCGGCCTCTACCGAAAGCGGTTGCTCTCGACCAGTTCGGTGGGCGCCGCGACCAAAACTATGCGGCTTCAGGGTTCTACTACGCGCGGAAAATCCAAGACCGTTGGTGGCTCATTGATCCAGACGGCCATCCTTTCCTGAATGCCGGAGTAGCCGCTGTTACGCCTGCTCACTCGCCCGCATCCTCCAAGGCATTTGCAAAAACTTTTAGAACGCCTGATGAGTGGATGAGGGAGACCCGCAAACTTCTACTTGTAAACGGCTTCAACGGTGCTGGAGCATGGTCCGACATGCGTCTGTTTCGTGCTTCGTCCGCGCGATCTGCTCAGTCACTGTCTTATGCCATTAACCTGGACGTCATGAGCGCCTACGGCGCCAAGCGCGGAGGAACGTACGACGTCCCCGGACACAAGGCTTACCCCGAAAACGTCATATTTGTATTCGATCCATCGTTTGAGGGCTTCGCCGATCAATACGTCGCCTCCCTCGCGAGCCCGTACCGCGACGACCATAACCTCATAGGCTATTTCTCGGACAATGAGCTTCCATTTACACGTGACAACCTTGACGGCTACCTCCGTTTGCCGGCAAGCGACCCCGGCCATCAAGCTGCCGAGCGCTGGATGCAGGACCATCACGTTACCGATCCCACCGACGGCCTCCGTTCCGAATTCCTGGAGTTCGAGGCGGATCTTTATTTCCGCATCGTTTCCTCAGCGATCCGCAAGGCGGATCCCAATCATATGTATCTAGGCTCCCGGTTCCACGGCCAGGCCCTGCACGACCCCGAACTCTTCCGCGCAGCCGGCAAATATGCTGGTGTGGTCTCGGTCAATGTTTACGGTATCTGGCAACTCGACTCCGAAACCACCGCGACATGGGAGCGCGAGTCCGGCAAGCCTTTTCTCGTGACCGAGTTTTACGCCAAGGGTGAGGATTCCGGTATGCCGAATCACACCGGTGCAGGCTGGCTTGTTCATACCCAGAACGACCGCGGACTCTTTTACGAAAATTTTGTCCTGGCTCTGCTCGCGTCCCGCGCTTGCGTCGGATGGCAGTGGTTCAAGTATCAGGACAACGATCCCGATGACCCTCATGCGGAGGCTTCTAACCGGGACTCCAATAAGGGAATTGTCGACCGCTTCTACAAGCCGTATAAACCCCTTCTTGCCAGAATGCAAGAGCTGAACCGAAAGATGTATGGGATATCGGACGTAATCGATTCTGCCGACGTTCGTGCAATCACAAGAGATCGCCAGTACTAAAAAGGCTGGTCGCCTCCGCTGTCAATTTTGTCTTTACCTTGTAGCTTGCAATTTGTAGCTGTTCCTCAGACCTCCACAAGTTCTTCGCTTCTCTTAGCATTTTTCGAGGAGAACGAAGTCATCAAGGTTTTGAGGATCACGTATAACACCGGGATAAAGAGCAGGTTGAGGATGGTGGAGAATAACATGCCTCCGACAATCGCGGTCCCCACCGAGTGCCGTCCGAGCCTTCCGGCTCCGCTTGCGAAATAAAGCGGCAAAACGCCGAGGATAAATGCAAATGACGTCATCAGGATGGGGCGCAGGCGCAACTCAGCGGCTTCTATCGCGGCGTTGGTGATAGAACGGCCCTGCTCGATCAGTTGTTCAGCAAATTCGACGATCAGAATCGAGTTCTTCGCCGAAAGCCCGATCAGCATGACCAATCCTATCTGCACGTAGACATCATCCACCAGGCCGCGCGCAGAGATGAACAGCAACGCCCCGAGCACGGCGGTTGGAACCGCCAGCAGGATGATAAACGGCAGCGCGAAGCTCTCGTATTGCGCGGAAAGAGTCAGATAAACCACCAGGATGCCAAGGGCAAAGATGATGATCGCCTTGCCACCGGCTTCCACCTCCTCCAGAGCCAGACCCGTCCATTGGAAAGACATCCCTTGCAGCATGTTCTGCTTTGCCAGGTCCTCCATCGCCTTTAGTCCCTGGTTGGAGCTGTATCCCGGCGCGGCGGCGCCATCGATTTCAGCAGAGCGGAACAGGTTGTAATGGTTGATGACCTGCGGCCCTGAGGTCTCTTTCAGCGAGACGATGTTTCCCAGCGGAACCAGGCCGCTGGTATCGGAGCGCACATAGTATTCCCGCAGGTCGCGCGCGCTCATGCGGAATGGCTGATCGGCCTGCACGTAAACACGGTAAGAACGATTATTAAAGTCGAAGTCGTTCACATATTCCGAGCCCATGTAGACACCCAGTGCCTGGGTAACCTGGCTGATGGGGACGCCAATGGCCTTGGCTTTTTCGCGATCGATCTGCACCAGTTGCTGCGGATCGTTCGCCGTGAAACTGGTGAACAATCCAGTCAGATCCTGCCGCTGGCGGCTGCCCGCAACCATCTTGTGCGCGACGGTGTCGATGTCTTGCAGGGTGTTGCGGCCCAAATCCTGGAGTTCAAACTGGAATCCGCCAAAGCTTCCGATGCCGTTGATGGCGGGTGGTTCGAACGGCACCACGATCGCTCCTGGCACCCCGAACAATTTGGGACGGACCCGGGCCACAATGTCACTCACGGCGTGCCCTTTGCCCTTCCGGTCGTCAATTGGCTTCAAAGGAGCGAAAATCAACCCGTAGTTTGAAGAGCTGCCGCCCGACAATGAAAAGCCGGGGACCGCAAAGGTGCCGAAAATGTCCGGATCGGCCCGCAAGATCTGCTCCGCCTGCTTGGCGATGTCAGTCGTGTAGGCGAGCGAGGCGCCCTGAGGCGTTTGCACCACGACGATAAAGTAGTTCTGGTCCTCCTGGGGTACAAAGCCGGTGGGAACATGTATGTACATAAAACCAGTGGCAAGCAGGCCGACGAGGAACAATATGATCATGGCGTAGCGGTAGTTGAGGACCCATCCAATCACTTTTCCGTACGCCGTACCCAGGCCATGGATCGCACCGTCTACGCTGTGGGCAAATTTCCTGTAAGCGCGCGATAGCCAGCCGATGCCGGTCCAGTCGAGGACTGAATATTTGTGTTCTTCGTTGCGCAACAGAATCGCCGCGAGCGCCGGCGAAAGAGTAAGCGCGTTGAAAAGGGAAATCGCAATAGAAAATGCAATGGTCAGCGAGAATTGCCGGTAGAGAATTCCAGTCGTGCCCGGGAAGAACGAAACCGGCACGAATACCGAAATGAGCACCAGCGACGTTGCCACCACCGCGCTCGACACCTCCGCCATGGCGACAGAAGTCGCGCGGCGCGGATCAGTTCCATCGATATTGATATGGCGCTGCGCGTTTTCGATAACTACGATGGCGTCATCGACTACAAGTCCTGTCGCCAAAGTAATTCCGAAAAGCGTGAGCGAATTGATGGAGAAGTTGAAGAGCTTGATGAAAGCAAAAGTGCCAATCAGCGATACGGGAATGGTGACCGCCGGAATAATCGTGGCGCGCCAGTCCAGCAGAAACAAAAAGATCACAATGATGACGATGAGAATGGCTTCTTCGAGCGTCGTTACCACTTCTCGTACCGAGTCGCCGACAACAGTCGTCGTATCGAAGGCGATCACATACTTGATTCCCGGCGGGAATGACTTGGAGAGTTCTTCGAGTGCGGCCTTGGCGGCCTTATCCACCTGCAGGGCATTGGCATTCGAGAGCTGCTGCACGCCAACGCCAATCGCCTCGTGTCCGCTGTATAAAAGGTTCGTGTCGTAACTTTCCGCGCCGATCTCGGCGCGCCCAACATCCTTAAGCTGCACAATCCCGTTGCTGGTGTTCTTGAGGATGATGTTCTCGAACTCCTTGGGATCTGATAGCCGTCCCACCACGCGTAGAGTCACCTGGAAAGTCTGCTTTTGATCTGCCGGGGGACGTCCTAACTGGCCAGCCGGGATTTCGACGTTCTGTTCCTGCAGCGCCGAAACTACATCGGCCGCCGTCAAGTCGCGGGCAGCCAGCTTCGTAGGATCGAGCCAGATGCGCATGGCGTACTTACGCTCGCCAAAGATCAGCACATCACCCACGCCAGGGATGCGCTTCAATGCGTCCTTGACGTAGACATCTATGTAATTCGAGATGTACTGATTCGAAAGACTGTTGTCGGGCGAGTAAAATCCCGCGGCAAACACAAAGTTAGGATTTGCCTTCGTGATGGTTATGCCCGTGTTCTTGATTTCCTGCGGGAGCCGGCCCTGGGCAGTCGCCACACGGTTTTGCACGTCAACCGCCGCGATGTTGAGGTCATAGCCGGTGCGAAAGGTTACGTTGATGCTGCTGGTGCCGTCATTCGAACTGGTCGAGGTGATGTAGTGCATGCCCTCGACTCCATTGATCTGTTGCTCCAGCGGAGTCGTAACCGCCGATTCCACCACCTGCGCATTCGCGCCAACGTAGTTGCTGCTCACAGTAACCTGCGGCGGCGCCAGGTCGGGATACAGCGAGATGGGCAGGCTGGGAATGCACACCGCGCCCGCAAGTATGATCAGCAGCGCGCATACTGTCGCAAAAATAGGACGCTTAATAAAAAAGTCAACCAAACCTATACCCCTTTCTAGTTCTGAGCAACTCCTGGGTAGAAGTGCACTCTGGGCCGAATCGGTTTAACTGGTCGGCTGGACTGGTGTCCCGTCGATGAGGAACTGGATGCCGGAGACGATCACTTTGTCCCCTGGCTGCAGGCCCCCGGTCACTGCGTAGTCGTTCCCAACCGTGTCGCCCAGCGTGACAGCGCGCTGTTTGGCGACTGTGCCTTTATCTGTCGCGGTCGCCACATAAACAAATGATTGCCCCCCGATGCGCGTGACCGCTAACACGGGTACGGTAGGGGTGGGAGATGTGCTCCAAACAACCCGAGCCTTCACCAGTTGGGCGTTGCGGAACTTGTCGAGCGAAGTATGAACGGGCGCTTTCACCAATATGCCTTGAATCGCGTTATCCACTTGTTGTGAGATGAAATTGATCTTCGTGCTCTCGAGTAATTCCCCGCTGCTGGTCACAATCTGCACGGGAAGATCCATGCGTATGTCAGCTGCCCGCTCCGTGGGAATGTAGATATACGCTTCGAGTTCCGCGTTTTCATCGACTGTCGTCAACAGCGTTTGCGGTGAGACGTAGTCGCCGATATGTACCGGAATGTCACCGACGATTCCGGAGAACGGGGCGGTCAGATTGTAATAAGCCAACTGGCGCTGCTGCGTAACACGCGCCGCGGTGGAAGCTTCCCAATCGGCCTTGGAATTTTCGTAGTACTGCTCGGCAAGTTCGTAGTCCCGTTTGCTGGCCACGCCCCCCTCGTACAGCAGTCGCTGCCGCTCCACTTCACGCTGGTTGTAATCCAGCGTCGCTTTCTTTTGCGCTTCGGTGCTGCGTTGCTGGTCGACGGTCGCCTGCTGCTTGAGAGGATCGATGGTCATCAAAACCTGCCCGACGTGCACGTGGTCGCCGGACTTCACCAGGATCCGGGTCAGCGAACCATCGACCTGCGGCTGAATGCTGGCCGAACGGCGCGATTTTACCGTTGCCACGTATTCATCCACTCGCGGCACAGGCGTCAGATTCACAGTCTCTGTCTTCACCTGGAGCGGTTGCGGAGCGGGCGCTTTCGCTTCTGTGCTGGTGCACCCAGAATTTGTGAGCATAATAGCGCCTAACAGCGCAGGAAATACGATGACGGCAAATCTTCTCACTTTAACCATTCTCTGAAACCTCACTGTTGCAGTAAAAGATGCTTCCGGCGTACCGCGCGATTCAATATGTATACCGGCAGGTATAAAACTATGGTCCGCCTTCTGGGCAGTGCAGTAACTCTAATTCAGCGCGCCCAGGGCAGGCTGCTTTGTAAGCCAAGCAGTGGCGGCCGACCACATTCCATAAGCATGTAATCACATCGAATTTGCAGCCTGTTTCCGGAATTTCAGAAGCACGGCAGGGCCAATACTCCACAGCTTCATGACACTGGTTGCTCATCTGTGCACTTTGTCTTTCTCCGCGGTCTCACATGATCCTGGGGTGTTGCACTTGACGTCACTTCAAAAGCGCCTCAGGACGCTTTGCCCCGACCTCGTAGACCACCTTTGGCGACATCTGATTGCGGATCATAGGCCGGCCGGTCATCTTTACGAAGAAGTAGTAAATGCCGGGGAGGAGATCCAACTTGCCAAGTTCGAAGCGGCGTGACCCGGCTTTTAGATCGGCCAGCGGCATCAGATTCTCTCCATTCTTGGAGATAAAGACGGTATAGTGATCGACCGTTTTTTCGCTTCCATCCGGTGAGGAAAATTCCGGCGAGAGGATGAGCGCGGTCCCGCTTACGTATGCGTTGATGGTGGCGCAGTTGTCGATGCCAGTCTCCAACTCGGTACCCTCTTCGTAATCGTTCCATGTCGCAATCTGAATTCCTTGCGGTTGATTGCCATGGTCGTACCACTCATTGGTGCGCGAAATCGAAGTCAACCATGTCAAGCCACAATGCTGTGGGATCATCCGCCCCTTGCCCCAGGATGCAAGTGAATCGTCGAAGCCTTTCCAGGCCGACCCAAGAGCAAACGCACTGCTGTGCCGCCGGGCTGCGCCATAGAATTTATCCTCGTACGTGGCACCATAGGGATCATCGCGATCGGTCGAACCAATCCAGGCGAAGGCGCCATCGGCGGCTGGCTTATCGAAGCCGCTGGGATTGCGGAAGATGAATTGTGGATTACCTGGAGCCTGTGATTTGGCGCGTTTCCAGTCCAATCCAGGAATTTCGCTATCAAAGAAGAGCACAACCGGACGCCCATCTATTCGCCAGTAATTCGGCATGGAGAAATAGTGTTCGGCCGCGTACGCCAAGTCAGAACTTAGTTTTCCCGTGGGATCGTGGGCATCTTGCAGAGCGCGCTTGTTTTCCATGAGTGCAAACACAAACCCGGCATGCTGTTGAACTTCGGCAGCAACGATCTGGGTAGTGCGAAAATTCCAATCTGTGGAATTCCATTCCGTTACGATAATGCCGTCAAACCCCCGGCTAATCATGTCTTCGACCTGCCGGTGAATGATCTTCGGGTCATGCTCCGACATTCCGATACCCACATGACGGTCTGAACCCCACCATGGCTGGTAGTGCGCTAACAAGCGCCCGCCAAACGTGGGATTGAGCAAACTGCGCAGTGGCACTTTGCTGATGTTTCCGGGTGCGAGATTGCCGTTCTTGAAGCCTGGCATTGTGTTGGGAGCACTGGTGTTGTTTACGCTTTCTGCAGCCAACGTTGTGCTAGGAGTAATTACCGTCTGTGCAGAGTTCTCACGCGCCATTGCGAGGAGGATCAGACTTATTAGAGCCAAATATTTCATATTTCAGATTCGTTGGAATCGGGCATAGCATCGATGGTAACCATTAATCGCTTTGATGCCTGGAGATCGAGAAGGTGCGGGAACGAGTAAACGATTTGAGAACTTGCGCTTTCTGTTCCGAGCCGACAAACCTGGAACTCTTTGAATATATGGTAGTTAACATCGTGGCACTGCGCTCATGCCGAATTGGTGCAGATTGAGTTTTGGTAATGACAACCAGCTTGGACCCTGACCTTTAGCGATCTGGTCCGGTGATCTCCGATTTACTGATACGACATGTAGTTGATGTTCCACCCGCCGTTGTCCTGATTTAGCGTCAACACCTGCTGTCCTGCAGGCAGCGTGATCGTCGCTGTCACTGTGCTCCACGTCTGCCAACCTCCAGTCGCGGGGATGCTGATCGATCCGCTTAGGTTGGTCCCAGATGAGTTTGAGATGTGGAAAGCGTTGGTGACTGCGGTCGGCGCCGCAACTCGGAAACTCACCGTGTAGGTTCTCGCCGACGCGACATTCACCGTATACCGGAACCACTGACCAGCGCTGGTCCAGCCAAGGTTAAAACCGCCTCCGGTGTCTGACGTTGTTTCGAGGTCGACTCCATCGGAGCGATACGTATTGGCGGTGCCGTTGACCGAATTCACGCTGTAAGCGATTCCCTGCCCGCCCACATCATAGTTTTCCGCCTGCACCGCGCCAGGAATCGCCGCCGGCGTTCCACCGAATGGACCTCCGGGCATTCCAGCGAATGTAATGTAGTTGATATTCCACCCGCCGTTGTCCTGATTTAACGTCAACACCTGCTGTCCAGCAGGCAGCGTGATTGTCGCTGTCACCGTGCTCCACGTCTGCCAACCTCCAGTCGCGGGGATGCTGATCGATCCGCTTAGGTTGGTCCCAGATGAGTTTGAGATGTGGAAAGCGTTGGTGACTGCGGTCGGCGCCGCAACCCGGAAACTCACCGTGTAGGTTGTCGCCGACGCGACATTCACCGTATACCGGAACCACTGACCAGCGCCGGTCCAGCCAAGGTTAAAACCGCCTCCGGTGTCTGACGTTGTTTCGAGATCGACTCCATCGGAGCGATACGTATTGGCGGTGCCGTTAACCGAATTCACGCTATAAGCGATTCCCTGTCCGCCGACATCGTAGTTTTCCGCCTGCACCGTGCCGGGGATCGCCGCCGGCGTACCGCCGTATGGCACTTCCGACAACCCCGCAAACGTCATGTAGTTCAGGTTGTAATTCCCGCTGCCGTTGTCGTCTACGAGTGTCAGTATCTGCTGGCCGGCCGCTAAGCTCAGAGTTGCCGTCACATTCACCCATGTCCCGAAGCCGCCTGTCGACGGTATGTTCACCTCGCCTGTCAGGTTCGTGCCTGCCGAGTTCGCGATGTGCAGCGCCGAGTTGATCGCCCCGATCGAGGCGACTCGGAACGTGACAGTGTACACGCCCGCGGTCGACACATTCACCGTGTAGTTGAACCACTGGCCGGCATAGTTCCAGCCGAGATCATGACCGCCGCCGATATCGGAAGTCACTTCCAAGTCGACGCCGTCGGGCCGATAGCTGTTTGCCGTCCCGTTTACCGTGGCGACGTTGAATGCGACGCCTTGACCGCCGGTATCGTAATTCTCCGCCTGCACCGTGCCGGGAATCGCGGCGGGTGTGCCGCCGAACGGGGCGGAAGACTGATGGGGCGCGAAAGCAAAGGTAATCGGAGAACCGCTGTAGGTGGCCGTCTGCGGGCTCGACGTAACCGAGACGCCCGTACCGTAGCCCGGCTGCACAAAGACGACGTTAACCGTGCGCGAATTCAGCATGCCAGGGAAAGACCCTGTGCGGCTTCCGATAGTGAGGACCCCGGTAGCGTCGTCGTAGCTCATCGGGATCGACGCGGACGTTCCCTGCTCGTAGTCGTAGTTGTCGCCCTCGTCCTCGTAGAGCGTAAACGATCCGTTCGCGCCCCGGTACACGCGAATTTCCAGAGGATCTGCGCTCTGCGTCGCGTACTGGATGTTCGGTCCCATCGGCATGATCGACCCCGCCTTGACGTAGAGTGGCATCTCGGAAAGCGGGGCGCTGGCGACAATCGTTTGACCGCCTCGCAACGAATCGCCCGTCCAGAAATCGACCCACTCGCCGCCGGGCAAGTAAACCGAACGGCTGGTTGCGCCCTGCTGGGTCACAGGATTGACCAGGATCGCTGGCCCGAACATGAACTGATCGGCGATGTCATACACGTTTACATCGCTTCGATAATCCATAACCAACGGCCGCATCAGGGTATACCCCTGGTTGGTGGCCATAGCCGCCATGGAATAGATATAAGGCATCAAGCGGTAGCGCAGTGTGTCGATAAGCAGGAGATTCGCCCGTGTCGACGCGCTCCACTGGCTGCCATAAAGCTCCTTGTGCCCCTGGCCGTGGATGCGAAAGATGGGGCAAAACGCCCCATATTGGAACCACCGCGTAAACAGCTCATTCTCGCTCGCGCTCGACCAAGCGGTTCCCTCGTACCCGCCGATGTCGGTGGTCCAGTAGGGGATGCCGGCGACGGAGAAATCGAGGCCGGCGGGGATCTGCCGGGCATAGGTGCTCCAATCGCTGTTGGTATCGCCAGACCAGCTTGCCGCGGCATTGCGTTGCTGTCCCGGGTAGGACGACCGCGACAAAATGAAGACGCGCTTGGCGCTGGTATCCGCACGTTGGCCGTTGTAGATACCCGTCGTATGCATCAACGGGTAGGCGTTATAGAAGAGGCTGCCCGGCCCAAGCCCGGTTTGCACGTTGTGCCGGTCGAAGCAGCATTCGGGAAATCCCGTGTCCCATTCATCCGAGTCGAGCCACCAGGCATCCCACCCATAATTATTGAAGAGATCGTTCTGGATTTGCTGCCAGTAGAGGTTGCGCCCGGTGGCGGAGTAGGCATCGTAATAATGTCCCTGACTCGTGTAGAGAGAGTTATTGTTGACGAGCTGCGTATAGTTGGAAGAGCCGGCTTGGAAGTAGCCCCATACCGAGATCATGCCGTGAATGTTCTGGCTGTGGAGCGTGCTGAGCATTTGGGCCGGATTGGGATAACGTGTCGGGTCCATAACGTGCGATCCCCACGGCGCCGGATCCCAGTAGTGCCAATCCTGTACGATGACGTCGAGCGGAATCTTGTCTGCGCGATAGGTATTGACAACACTCGTCAACTCTGACTGGCTGGCGTATCTGTTGTACGATTGAAATAGGCCGTAGGCCCACTTGGGAAACAGCGGCGCCCTGCCCGTCAGCGTGCGGTACGAGGCGATAGTCTCGTCGAAACTCGGCCCGTAGATGAAATAGTAGTCGATCATGTTGCCGGCTTCGATTTGAAATCGGAACTCCGAAGCCGGAGTGTCACTTCCGTTTCCTCCGAAAAACGACGACTTGGCGTAGGTGTCCCACAGCAGGCCGTAACCCCGCGTCGAGAGCAGCATCGGCAGCCCGATCTCAGCCCCGGTTCCCCCGATATTCCGCTGGTCCAGCGTTTCGTTCTGTCCCTTGCGGTTAACAGTTCCATCCTGAAAGTTGCCGAGGCCATAAAGGGCTTCGGTAGAGGGAGAATCGAATACCGTTTGCAGGGTGTAAGTCGAAAGTCCAAACACAGTCGCCGGCGTCATCGACCGATTGCTATTCGGATTTTCCGCCAAAAGAGTATTGCCTTGCAGATCCTGAAAGGTGATTGCCGACGTGCTCTTGTTGACGATCACGTTGAGCGAGCTCGTTGTGAGCGTGACCGCGCTGCTGGAGTTGGCCACTGTGAAGCTCGTCTGGGCCGGCCAGCTCCCGTTCACAATGAGCGAACTCTTGGCCGGGAGCGGAGAGAGAACGCTGTAGCGCACCCGGACGATGCCGTTATTGACGTCGAGCCGCAACACACCGGTCTGGAGCGTGAACGTCACACCGTTCTGATTCTGCTGGAATGAAACTACCGGCGACGCGGCTTGCGCTGTCTTGCAGGCAAATGTCGAGATTATGAGCACAACGATCAAACGGAGCGCCGTGCGAATCGCGCCCTTTTGTCGTCTAGCCATGCAACATATAAAGGACAGCACGCATAGGGAAATATATTTGGAACGCATGTGATCTCCTTTCGTTCCTCTACGCCCCCTCAGGCCGTTTCTGTTGAGGGCGGAGACAAGCAATCTTGTTAAGAACACGCTTGACGTTGATCTAGCCGGAATCATTGGCAGGCCCCGATTGGAGACTACTGCCGCTGTAGCTTACGTTCGGCGCCCACGCCGTTCTGCACGTCGGTCCACTTGGATACAAATCTTTTGATGAAATGGTTACAAAAAACCGATAGATCACGAAGATCTCATTCCCGTATCGGGCCATCGTGTGTTTCAACCAACAGAAGATGCGTTCATCATAAGTGTCCTAGAGCGAGCGTTTCGCCTCAGGGTCATGGAGGCCGTCGGTTCGGTCCCGGACCAAGTCGACTATTCTACCCTGAATTTGAGGTTGCTGGGCGGTCGCGCCATGATTAAGCAACCCGGATGACTTTCTTGACCATAGGCCACGGATATACTTCTCGTTCTCGCCTCAAGGTGAAAAGGATTTCTTGTCATAAGGATCGATGGAAAGTACAAATTGTTCGATCCGAGGGCGGCCGGTTTGGATCTTGTACAATCTTACGGCCGCATGGATGTAGTCTTCCAGGTAGTAGTCTGTGCCGACATAGCTCGCGCCGGGGCGCTGCGCCTGAATCGCTTTTCGCAGGATCGCCTGCTCGTAAAGCCTCGTCCGCCATGTATATGGGAAATAGCTGAATGGAAGATCTGTGACCTCGTCGTAGTGCACATCTCCGGTGCTGGGATCATGGACCATGATCGCGATTCTGAAACGTTCTTTCGACTGGCTGCCTCCATCGGCAAACATGATCCAATGTAGTTGCGTCGCCAGCTTGACATTCCAATAGGGCGGATCGTCACTGTAGTACGACATCACGGCCGGCTCGATCAGCAGCAAACCTACGACGGCAATCGCGAGGATCTTTTGGACGAGAACAGGCTGTCCGGCAAGGACCAACCGTCTTGAACGGCGCTGCTCTTTTCGTGTCGCTTTGGACGGCACAGCCTCGGCGGACTTTGGATAGATGATCAGTAGCAAACAAGCAATGCCAACCAATGGGAAGATGGCTACCTTCATCACCAGTTCATAGCCGATGTGCATCGTACCCAGAATCAGCACCGTCCAATTCCGGTACCGCGTGCTGAAGAAACCGAAAGGCACAATCAGCCGCTGAAACAGGGTCGCGTAGCAGAGGATCAGGGAAACAAGATACGGCATATGAATGCCCCGCAAATATGAGTGCATGGCGGGATCATAGAAGAGGTTCTGCAGGGCGACGCCCGACGTCCATGCCGTCCATCCGTAAACCAATTTATTTACGCCTGCATAGAAGTAGACAGTGAATTGCAAAATCACCATCAGCCAGGCATATTCACTGTGGATTATGCGGTCTTCTCTCCAGCCCTCCCGGCTCAAATACGGCTGTGATTCTTCCCACTTTCCGCGGGGCGTCACCAGGGCGGAAACCGCATAGAGTATGAAACACCACGAAAGCCAGAAATCAGCCGTCGTCATTACAATGCTGGCGCGCGCCGTCAATCCGATCATCGAGATCCACACCCACACGCCAACGCCCGCTTGCAGCCAGCGGAATCTTCCCCATACATAACAGCCCACGATGAGCGGAGCAAAAATGCAGTAGATCCAAATCGCGACCGGGCTGCTGAGAAATGCGAGCAAGTGAATTAGGATGCTGTTTGCCAGCTCGTTACCGCAAATCCTTTCGTTATAGAGCCCGGGAATCAATTCCCGTAGGCCGCCTTGGAGCGCAAGATTGATTCGCAAGAAATCCCAACATAGCCACAAGTAAGCCGCACCGAGACCGGCTTTGGTCAAAATAAACACGCGATACGATGTCGAATATCTCTTCATGATGCGTTTGCAACTGCTGTCTCGTTCCAATTCAGGTCTTGATGTAGCGGGCCTCCCTGAAACGAATCGACCATCGATGCAGGAAAGTCGCCAGATTTCAATACCTGCTCGCCCAGTTTTTAACTCGCGAGAGACTCTCCACGTGGTTATCCGAGACTTCGGGGCTTGAATCTGCCGTATCGCAGGGTCAGCGTCGGCAAGACCAATAAATTGAGGATGGTTGAAGTTGCCAGTCCTCCAAGAATTACAACCGCCATTGGACCTTCGATCTCACGGCCTGGATCACCGCTTCCAAGGGCCAGGGGAAGAAGCCCCAGACCGGTGACGAGGGCTGTCATCAAAATGGGTGCGAGGCGTTCGGAGGCGCCGCGAAGCGCAGTCTCTAATCCCCAGCTCATGCCTTCCACTTCGACCAGGTGTTCATAGTGGGAAATCAGCATGATGGAGTTGCGCAGCGTGATGCCAAACAGAGTGACAAAGCCGACGAGCGATCCTAGTGAAAGATTGCCTCCCGTAATCCATGCAGCCAGCACTCCTCCCACCAAAGCAAACGGCAGATTCAGAACAACCAGCACCAAATTGCGGCTGTTGCCCATCACGACTGAGAGAAGCAGAATGATTCCCAATGCCGCCAACAATGAGTCAAACAGAAGATCACGGCGGGATTGTGCTTGCGCCTCGGCCGTACCGGAAAACTCCACATAGATGTTGGCAGGAAGCGACAACTGGGAGACACGTTTACGAGCTTCATCAACAAACGACTCCACTGTCCGGCCCTGCACGTTACAGGTAATGGTCTGCACGCGGCGAGCGCCCTGATGCAGGATGACGTAGCGCGCCGATGACTGGTAAATATCGGCGAGCTGGCTCAGGCTAACGTAGTTCCCATCAGGACTTCGCAATGGCAGCGCGCCTATTTCGGCCACTCCAGGGCGATTGCCCGGAGCAAGTAACACAGAAACGTCGAAAACGCGGTTCCCGTCGTAAATCTGTCCGACGATGTCTCCTCCGTAGGCTGTCCGTATGACATCAAGGACTGTTACCGGATCAAAACCCCAGCGGACAAGGTCGCTTTTGCGTAATCGCACTACGATCTGCGGCATACCGGCCGGGGATTGCAGTTGAACTTGCGCTGCCCCACCGATACCCCCCAGCACGTGGGCAATCTCCGTGGCCTCTTGATCCAGTTGATTGAGATCATTGCCAACAACATTAATTGCAACCGGGGTTCTGTACCCGGATAATGTCTCATTAATCCGTTCGGTTAGAAAGCTGTTGACGGTCAAAATTGGACCGGGAAACTGTGCGATGACCTGCTGTATACCCGCCTGCGCCTGCTCCACTTGCTTGCCATTGGGCGCCTTCAGGTTAATATCGATCTCGCTTTCGTGCGTCCCTATGGGATCGGTCCCCAGTTCCGCTCTTCCTGCCCGTTGAGCGATTGATTGCAATGAGGGAATCTTCAGCAAGGATTGCGTAATGCGATTTCCCAGCCGCACGGACTCCTGAAGAGAGGTCCCAGGAAGCGCGGTCATGTGCAGGGTTAGGTTTCCCTCGCGCAGGTCAGGCAGGAATGACTGACGCAGCAAAAACAGGGTTGCGGTCCCAAGCACAAGCAGGAGCGCCACAGATGTCATCAGAAGCCGGGGCGCTTTCTCAATACGAAGCAGGAGTTCGTGATACCTCGTTTTCAACCAGTGAACTGGAGGTGGTTCTTGTTGCGGCAAGCCACCTTTGCTCAACAGAAGCATGCAAAGCGCCGGGGTAACGGTCAGCGCAATGACGAGCGAGGCCAGAATTGCCCAGATATAAGTAATACCCAGAGGCCCAAAGATCCTTCCCGCCAACCCGGACATGCTCAGGACCGGGAAGAACACCAGGACGATCGCGAAAGTCGCATAAACCACGGCGCTGCGTACTTCGATAGAAGCATCAAGCACAACCTGAGACGCCGGTTTTGGGTTGGGGGACAGGCGATTTTCCCGCAGCCGGCGGTAGATGTTTTCTACATCGATCACGGCATCGTCTACAACCTCGCCGATTGCGATCAACAGTCCTCCAATTGTCATCGTGTTCATGGTCAGGCCCATCTTCTGAATCGCAACGACGGCAACCAGCAACGAAAGCGGAATGGCAACACAGGAAATTGCGGCGGAACGAAGGTTCCAAAGAAACAGGAATAAAACTACGACTACCAGCGCCGCCCCGATCAGCAAAGAGTCCCGCACGTTATGCAACGCGATATCAATGAAGTCGGCGGCGCGAAGCACTTCTGGATGGAGCGAAATTCCCTGCTCTGCCATACCAGAACGCAGATCTGCAATGGCCCGGTCTATGCCTCGGGTCACTTCGAGTGTATTCGATCCGTAGGTAGCATCGACGATCATAAGCACCGCCGGTTTTCCTCTGACCGTACCGGCGCCGATGGAAGGCGCTGGGGCATCGATCACGCGAGCGACATCTCCCAACGTCACATTCGCCCCATTGTGATGGAGCACGACCGTACTGGCCAATTCCGCGGGGGTGAGTGACTGGGCTTCCGTTTGCAAGACAATCCGCTGGTTGGGCGTTTCTACAAAACCAGCTCCCCGGACGCCGGTAGCCTGTCGCGCGGCTGCGATGACGTCCTCCACACTGACCCCATATTGAATAAGCTTCTGCGGCTCGAATTGAACCTGTAACTGCCGGACCTCGCCGCCAACGACTTCGACTCCGGCTACGCCGCTCACCGCAAGCAGTCGTGGCTTGACGGTCCAGTCTGCAATGGTCCGCAGGGTCATCAGCGATTGTTTGTCTGACGTCAGACCGATTTCCATGACCCATGATGTAGACGATGTAAACGGGGTCATCAATGGAGCCGGCACTCCTGTCGGGAGCTCGCTGGCAACGGTTGACAGGCGCTCTGCTACGGCCTGACGATCGCGATAAATCTCGGTTTCCGGACGGAAGATAACCGTAATGACGGACAAGCCCTGGATGGACCTTGAGCGCAGGGACTCGACACCGGGAACACCGTTGATGGCATTCTCAATGGGCTGAGTCACCAGAACTTCAACTTGCTCTGGAGAAAGACCTGGAGCCTCGGTTTGAATGGAAACCTCGGGAGGCGCAAACTCGGGAAAAACATCATAGGGCACGCGAGAAAGTGAGAAAACGCCGTAGACCAGGAGCGCGCATGTCAGCGCGATGGCAACGCCGCGAAAGCGGATTGAAAAACCGACGATGGCATTCAGCATTCGTTGTTCCCGGCTCTAATCCTGATCTGACGCATTTCCGGCCTGGCCACGCGCGAGTGCCTCTGCCGAAAGCAGGGCTTGGGCCCCGCGTGTAACAACTTTGTCTCCTGCCGACAATCCTTGCGCAACAAAAAACCCCTGGTCGATGGGAATGTCAGTTGCCACTGCACGGCGGACAAAACGATTTGGCGCCATTTGCTGATAGACCCATGTCCTTCCTTCGGACCAAAGAACGGCTGAGAGCGGCACGATTACGCCGCGTGTCAGATTGCCGACGGGTAAGTGAGCGACCAGGCTAATACCGGGAGCAAAGCCGGGCTGCGCTGGCGTCCGGTAAAGGAAACTTTTCCCCTGAATTCGCGGATCAACCCTTGGAAAGACTGAGATCAAACTTGCTCTCGCGTCTGCTTTTCCGGCAAGCTCGAGCGAAATGTTCTTTGGCGCTTCAAAGTCAGCGTTGGAGGGGAGCGTGATTTGTACCAACATGTCACGCTGGTCGAGAATCCGCTGAAACTCGGGCGAGCCTTCGATTGCCCATTTCGCCGCAACACTGCCCCAATCCTGCATCGCAACAGCTTCCTGCAGACTCACCTGCTGTTCCGCCGCGCGTGCATCGGCTTCATTGGTTTCGAGCATTCCCTCCGCCGATTGCAGTGATTTTTCTGAAATGTTCTGGTTTTGTTCAAACAAGGTTTTCAGGCGTGTGTACTCCCTGCGGGCAACGTCTGCCTGGGAGCGCGATTTCTCGAGTTGGGCACGCGCCGCAACATAGTTAGCGCGAAAAGCTGCGAGGTCCTGGATGGAAAGGACAAGGGCTGGAGACGTAAACTGCGCGCGCCCGGTAGTGAATGAAAGAGTTGTAATTTCAAGCCCCAAATGGTCTTGTGATGCCACATCGAGAGTGAGAACCGGATCTCCGTTCTCTACTAAAACCTGCGCCGGTTCCTTGTTAACCTCAGACTGCTGCTGGGCTTCGTCTTTGCGATTCTTGCACGCTTCAAGGAGCACCAGCATCGTCAATACAATGACAAAAACGGCAACGGGTCCAACGGTTACGAGCCTGTTACGCAGCTTCATGGTTTTGGCTCCCTGAAAGGTTTGTTCAACGCAGGCGATTCGGGAGCAACGGCAAACGTGTCACCGGGATCAAGCGGACGCTGCACAGCATCTTCTAGTTGGCCCAGTGCATTCTGCGCGCGAGCAAGCGTATCAAGCCGGGTTCGAGCCAGAGCTGAGCTTTCGATCTGCACGCCATTGAGAGCCAGGTGATCTTCCTCTCCAAGGCGGACCGCCTGCTGCATCATTTGAACTTGCGAGTCCTGAAGTTTGTGTAGGGATTGGTCCGCTTCGTTCAGTTCCTTGAGCGCCGCCGTATAGACCGCCAGCGCACGTTCGCCATCGGCAATAACCTGCGCTTGCGTAGCGATGAATGCGGCTGCCGCCTGCTTGCGTCTGGCCTCGGCTTCAGCGATGGGACCCAGGTTCTTATTGAACAGAGGAAGAACCGCGGAAAGCGCCAGGGTAAAAAAGTTATTCCGTTCCTCATAGACGTAGCCCGGTCCAATTTCAATGTCGGGATACTGCCTGGAAATTTCAAGCTGCAAACCCGCTTCGGCCGCAGAATATTCCGCCAGAGCCCGTCGAACATCAAGGCGATTGAGAACTGCATCCCGCTGAATTTCCTTTAAAGATAACGATTCGGCGCCGGGTGGCGAATCCAGGTCAGGCCAGGCGAAATCGAACCCCTCAAGCCCGGATACCGGAACACCAATCGCACCAGCTAACGCCGCCCTGCTTTCACTTAATTGGCCCTCAGCCGCGTTGATGGCCAAATGTGTTTTTGAAAGTTCAATTCGCGCAAGGTCCAGTTCCGGTCTTGGTATCTCGCCAACACTCAGGCGTTGTTCCAAAATGGTTACTTGCTCCTCGCGAAGCTTCTCTTCAGAGCGCAACAATTCCAGGTTTCGCGACGCAAGCAAATAATTCAACATGGCCGAGCGAACCCCGCTGCGGATTTTCCAGGCGGAATCTGCAAGATCCAATTGAGCAGCCTGCTCCAGGCTGCGAGCGCCCTGCACACGGTGTCCGCGCTTCCCGGCCGTTTCAATGGGTATGGAAAAATCCACGTTCATGAGATAAGGGCTTGGAACTCCTGGAGCAACACTGAGAGTCGGGTTAGGCCGCGCCCCAGCCGTCGTGACGGCCGCTTGCGCTTCGGCAACACGCTCCCGCGCCGAATCCAGCGTCGGACTGAAGTAGAAAGCGGCAAGCGACAGCTCTCCAAGGCTCCACGTCTTTTGCGGCCATGAGGCGATTGGGTGACCTGCGTTCTTTTCTTCGTACGCCTGCAGGCCGGCATCAGAAAGACTGCGCGACTCGAGCCCCGAAGCCGTGTCGGCGGGAATGAGCGGGGCTGGATGATATTGGCGCGCGGCACACCCCGCCAATAACAACAAGCACGAAATAAGCACAATCTGTTTCAGTATCGCGGTCATAGTTGTGCTGCCTTCATTGAAACCGAGCTCAACGTGCACGGGAACAAATGCCTTTGCTGTGAACCCTACTTGAAATCTGGAGAAAGCCCAAAAATCATAGCGAACGAGGGAAAACTCAGCATCAGATGCGAAGCGCAACCGGTGGAAAAGCCGTTAACCCGCAAGAGAGGATGGAAATACGCGGGTCAGGCTGGGTGCATACGCGCGAATTCAGAAATCCATGAGCTGAGGCAGACACAGCCAACTCGACCAGCAGTTGTGCCAGGAGAAAGAACAGACAGGCAAATGCGAGCAAGTTTATAAGTACGAGTTCGGTGTCAGATGCCGGCCCAGGGGCATCCCACTGATCCATTGACTCAAGGAACGGGTATGCCAAGGTCAATGTAATCAAAGCCAAGAGCAACACGACTTGAAGGATCTTTCTGAACACGGGAAAAGTATCGTACAACGGCTGTGACTAAGGACGCAAGCTGGAATTGAAATCTTGTGGACCGCGCAAAAATGCGCCCCTAGACCTCCGCTGCCACTTCCCTATTGCTTCGCAAATTCCTTTTAAGCGACCTCGCATGAAATGGGAGAGAGGAATTCTTCCGGGAAACTCAGCTGACCAACGTCTTCCGATATCCTGCAGCACGGCCACCGAATTGGGCCGCGTCGTCTTGTTCGACAACGTTCCTTCAACCGGAGAACGTCGGCCTGTGAACAGTTTCAGAGCTGCGAGTTAGTTGTAGCGTTGAACTTCATGCCTGCCGTCGTTTCAAGATTGCCTATGGCGCTATCGATCACCGCAAACAACCTTGCACGGTCGGCGGCGTTGCTGAGATCGAGATTGGCCGTACTCGCAACGCCATGCTGCGCCAGGGCTGAGTTGAACGCGGTCTGCGCCTGCGCAGCCGTAAAGAACTGCGCAGCTTTGGTGCCATCGGAAAAATCCAGCGTCTGGAAAATTTGCGAGAAGACATTTCCCAAGCTGGTCATGTTGAAGATGATGTGATTGGTTGGTGTAACGGTCGTTGTCGGGCCCGTGGTCGGGATGGGATTGTCATACATCTGGTCCAGGTAATAATGCACCTGGTAGGGGTACTGCACATAGCTACTGGAATCTCCCCAAACCGAACTGTACGAGTTCACAGATGCGACCGTTGAAGCGTTCGCTGTCGCGCCTTTCGTGCTGTATTGCGAGACCAGCCCCCCGTAATATCCCTGGTTATAGGCGACATTCAAGATCACATCGAGGAAGCTGTTCGGCAGATTCACAAAGTTCGCCAGGCTCCGGTCGTACTCCGGCTCCCAGGGCGTGTTAAACGGACCTGGCCCTTTGCCAATGAGATTCAGCGCCACCATGTCGTTGTAATGGAAGAAAGCCGGCAGCATCGGCCCGTAGAACTTGTTGTTGAAAGATGGTGGAGTAGGTCGCTGGAACTGGCTTGCGGCCGTTGCCATGGTGTAGCCGATGTTTTTTTGGATCGCAATGTAGTTGATCAGGGAGTGGCCGCCCGGCGCGGTCCCGCCAGCGACCATGTCCACGGCATAGTTGTTGATTTGATAGGGACCACCCTGGCCTGTTCCCATGATGGCCCGTTGATCGGGTGAGGGATCAATCAAGTTGCTGCTGGATAGGTAATCCTCTGTTGCAAGGTTCTCCTGTAATAGCTGCGCCATGATCGATCCATACAGGTAATCCTTGTTGAATTGCAGGCCAGGAAACGGAGCATACTCCTGCACCAGGTGGCCATACATGACGCCCGCAATCATGTTCGACATAATAAGGTCGTTAAAGTTGCCACCATCGAGCGTCAGGCTCTCTTGCGCATTGCCTATACCTAAGAGCAAATGGAAGTGAACAGCCCCGGTTGTCGTTCCCGCCGCGCCTGTGCCACCCACGCTCAGCGTCACACTGACTTTATGGGCCAGACTGCCACTGGTGCCCATAACGGTGAGGGTGAAACTTCCTGTCGTAATTGCGTTGGTAGTGGAAATATTCAATGTCGCCGAACCTGAACGGGTAACAGATGTTGGATTGAAGCCGCCAGTCGCTCCACTGGGCAATCCGCTCACGCCCAGCGAAACGCTGCCGTTGAATCCATTCAGCGCCCCGATAGAAATCGTGTAGCTGGTGCTGCCTCCTGCCGTCACAGCTTGCGATGTCGGCGTTGCAGATATCGAGAAATCCGGCTTTGCCGGTCCGTTGACAGTCAATGTCACGCTGGCTCGGTGGATCAAACTGCCGCTCGTGCCTGTGACCGTAAGAGTGAAGCTTCCTGCCGCGCTCGTACTGGAGGTGGATACCTTCAGCGTGGATGAACCCGAACCGCTGATGGAGGATGAGCTGAGGTTCGCCGTCGCACCGCGGGGCAATCCGCCGGCGCTCAGCGAAACCTTTCCACTGAACCCGTTCAACGCCCCGATGGAAACCGTGTAGCTGGCGGTGCCGCCTGGCGCGACGCTTTGTGAAGCAGGCGTACCCGAGATCGAGAAATCGGGCGAGCCTCCGCTGAGCGGCGCCCACAGCGCCGGAACATTGGGCGGCTCCCACCCAACTTCGGAAGTGTGGGCCTGAATACATCTGTATTCCTGCCCATTAAATGTGACCAAGGCCCCCACTGCGTAGGCGGTGTTGGGCTGCCAAACGGGAATGCTTTGGGCCGAAACGGTTATGCTAATGAAACAGACAAAGAGCGCGATGAACGTTGTCAGGTATGTACGTCTCATTGAAAAATCTCCTGTCATTGCACCGGCGGCAACGAATTCAGATAGCTTCGCATACCACCCGAAAAGACCTGCCCGCCGAAGACATCCCAATTAATGGACCAGGTCATCACCCCGCGCATGTTGGGATAACCCGCAGGATTGCGCAACACATACGTGCCTCCAAACGACTGGCCTTTGATGAGGTAATTCAGCGCCCGTTCCAGAGTGGCATTGTCGACAAATCCGTTGCCGGCATCGACAAACGACGGGACTCCGAGCATTACCTTTTGTTGCGGCACTCCGGGGAAGAAATCGGCAGGATTGCGCCCTATGGGGAAACCGGACATTACCATCTCTTCGGTGGCGACAATGAAATCGGCGCCACCCATGTTGTAGAACTGGTTGTCCAGGGCCATGATCGGACCCGAGTTGTATTCCTGCACCCACAGATAACTGAGCGCGTTTCTCGTTCCATAGATCACGGGAAGATATGCCGGAGTGGTTGGGTAGTTGTAGCCCTCCTGCACGTAGAAGGTTTCCGGCGCGATGGTGAGCATGAAGCTGGGGCCGAACTGTGCCGCGAGTTGGTTCAGGGCAGTGATCAAGTTAACCACCACCGGCGTCGTTGGGTGGGTCACATCATTGTCACCCGAATTTAAGAACAGGTTGTGGTTCTCGATGTCGATGTCAATTCCATCAAAGCCATATTTTCGTATCAGGCCCGAAACAGAATTCACGAAGGTCTGAGCATCGGCTGAAGAATTCAACGCGATGGTTGGACTTGCTCCGCCACCGATCGACAGCAACACCTTCTTGCCTTGGCTGTGCAGGAAAGCGATGTCGCTGATGAACTGGGCATCGGTTTCGGCGGAGAAGACCGAGAAAGTAATGTTAGCTGTTCCGCTGCCAGGGGTGGCAAATGCCACGACGATGATGTCGTAGGCAGCAGGAACGTTGCGCAGCGGGATAAATCCGGTCCCATTGTCAAAGTCGTGCCAATATCCCGCCAGCAGACGGCGGCCCCCGCCTCCGCCCGATGCTGTCTTCACCGTAATCGACGCGCTCGGCCCCACGCCCGCCTGGTCGTTGGCTGCGACGCTGAAGGTGTAGCTTGTCGCTGGCGCCAATCCGCTGAGAACATCGCTGGTGCCCGTGACATTGCTCACAACGCTTGTCGTGACGTTCTTTACGGTGTAGCCGGTGACGGCGCAGTTGGCAGCCACGCTCGCAGCAGTCCAATTCAGCGCTACGCTGGTCTGCGTGGCCGAGCCAGTGAGCCCACTGACGGCTCCGGGGACGCTGTTGCACGCCGGCGACGTCGTAACCGAAAGTGGCACGCTCTGTGCCGAGGTGCCGGCCGAATCCGAGGCTGCTAGCGTAAAGCTGTACGTTGTCGCGGGTGACAGCCCGGTGGCCATGAAACTGGTGCTGCTCAGGTTGTTGACGACCGCGCTTCCATTCTTCAAAACCGTGTAGGTCACCGGCCCGCAAGTCCCTACGTTCGATGGCGACCAGCTCAAAGTTGTGCTCGTACTCGTTGTTCCCGAGGCCTTCAATCCCGCAGGCACAGGAGGAATCATGGGCGCCTGACAGCCATTTATGGTAACCGCCGCGCTTTGCGCCGACGTGCCTGCCGCATCTGTTGCCGAGACGGTGAAACTATATGTAGTTGATGCGGACAATCCGGATATCGCGAAACTGGTGCCGGTGAGGTTACCGGCAATGCTGGCGCCGTTTTCAAAAACTGTGTACCTGGGAGCGCCGCAGTTGGCGCCAACGCTCGAGGCCGACCAACTTAAGCTTGTGCTTGTGCCTGCCGTCGGAGAAGCCTTGAGCCCGCTCGGAACGCTCGGCACAGCGGAGCATGCATTCGTCACCGTCACCGCCTGCCAGAGCGCCGGAACATTCGGCGGCTCCCATCCTGGCTGCGAGGTATGGCTCTGGAGACATTTATATGTTGTGCCATTGAACGTGACCAGCGTCCCGGCCGTGTACGCGGTCCAGGGCTGCCACGTGGGTATGCTTTGCGCAAAGCTCAGCGAGACTGCAACCAGTAGAACGCAGACAATGCCAATCTGCAGCAGATGTCGTCGGGTCATACGTACTCCTTAAATAAAAAAGAAATATATTGCTATATAGCACATAGTGGGGCACGAGCGCTGACAGACCGTAAACTTCCCAAGCACAATTGGCCCGAAATAATAATGCTCTATAGCAGATTTGTCACTAAATTTTTTTGGGCGTTCTGAGAAGTCGTTATCGCCCACTCGCGGAATGTGCCCTGAGAAATTGAGGGGTTTGTAGCACGCCTTGACGAATCCAGGCGTGATCGTGCGAACCACGTTCAGGTTCCCTTCTACTTCGTACTTGTGCGCCGCATTGTTGTCGTTCGTAGCGGTGTAAAGGTCATTCCTACAGGCAACGGGATGGCCTGTAGTAAAGCGCACCTTACTGATGTGATGAGTGACTCCTTAATTCTTCTAAATTCTTCTTGTTGCAACCGATGATTGCTTTGTTGCATTTCTATCGTTATTTATTGCTGAAATTTTTCTTCAGCTCCTCAACTATCTAACGCGCCAGCGGGAAGGATCCAGAGGGACATATCTGGATCCTCCTCCGGCGTATTAGTGCCCGATGAAGAGCACATCGAGCAGACCGCCGCCAGGAACCGTAATGGTCTGCGACGGCTTGGTCGCACCCGGCGGATAGACGTTCACCCGGCCATCTATTATATTGCCGACATACAAGCAACCCCCTGCGTCGAGAGCGGTCAAACCGGGCTGGTTTAAACCATTCGTGATCGTGCGGACCAGGGCCAGGTGCCCGCCTACTTCGTACTGGTAGGCCGCATTGTTGTCGAGGGTGGCGGCATAAAGGTCATCGTTCCCAAAGGCGACATCGGGAGCAGACTGAGCGGTGGATCCCGCGAATACCACAGCGCTAGCACGCGGCGAAGTTTCACCCGGGGCGAACACATTGACGAAATCTCCGACTCCAATTTCAGGTCCAATTACGGCTCCGCCGGCATATACCGTGCCATCTGACCCAACAACAAAGCCTCCAGCGAAAATTTGCCCGGGAACGAACTGCAATGTGTCGGGTGGCTTCAGGGTGAGAGTCAAGGGGGTAGCGGCCGGCGAGCCGGAAGGAAACTGCAGGATTTTTCCAAATCCCGATTCCGCTATATAGAGACTTGTGCAGCGGACGGCCAACCGGTCTGGGTTTGTAATGCCGTTGTCAAAGACCAGAAACGGAGTGACTTGACCGGGATGATAGACCGAAACTGTGTTGCGGTAGAGTGAGCTTGCGAACACGTTTCCCTGGGCGTCAACCGCCACGCCCGAGGCAGCAGCCACTGTCCTGGTGAGCGTCGGCGAGGTATGCCCGCGCTCATATTCGGTGACAGAGCCGTCCGTGTAATTCGGCCCAGTGCCGAAATTGCTGACGTAGCGCTTTCCCGCCGCATCCGTCGCAATCTGTGTGACGCTGGCGAGGCCGCCGGTAATGATCAGGCGCGGACTGGTTGCTCCAAGGGAGTAGACAAAGATATTGTTGTTCGCGGCCACGTAGAGTGTCTGGCTGCTTTGCCCGGCGCCGCTACATGTGGCCTGCGCGGGCTTAGCCGCCAACAAAATGAGGACTGCCGCAAGCAACGCGGCGGCCCGCAGCAAAATGCACTTTCCTGATGTCATGAATAGCTCCTTATTATTCTTTCGAGATTTTTCTGGTTGCAAAATTCTTCTTGTTGCAAAAGATGGTTGCTTCGTGCATTTCTTGCACAGACAAACTCTGGCGTTTGGCGTTAGGAGCCCTCAGCCGGCCACAGCAAGCTGACAATGGATGGTCAACTCGTAGCGGGCCGCTTTTCGTCTGCACGACTTCCACCACAGCTACAGTGAATTAGTCGCCGAAATTTCTCCGGGTTGTGTCCGCCGTGCGGCCCGTTACTGGAGGCGCTGACGCTGCTGGTCAGGTCGTAACGGGCCGCGCCTGTGTCCGCGAAGCCCAGGTGATGCGCCAGCGAATCAGTCGAAGAAGAGCTCCCTATGCGTTGCTGTTATGATCGCCTCTTCGAGAAGCCGCCTGCCGATGTCTGTGAGCGCGGCACAGGCGGCCTGCGTGGCGAAGAAGCTTACCCTTCGCGCAAAGACCCTACCAGCGTCCTCCGGGCCAAATCCGTCGAAGACCCATGTCCGAACCGCGCTACTGTTCGTGGCGGGCCCAGGACTTGCCCCAAAAGAGTTGGGGGTGCCGTCCGTCGGCACCGCCCAGCCGTAAGTTTGTGGGGAAGAGGTCACTTGGGGCGTTCCTAGATCCCCGATGGGATCCCCAATCGGTTGATCGTCAAGAGAGGAATGTAGAAAAGAACCGATGTTCGTCTGGCCACCCGATGATCCAAAGTCTGTCCCTTCAATAGGACCCGTCATCCCCATGTCGTGGAAGTCGAAGGGATTCATCACCAAGGCGCCAATCGTTACGTCCCTGAACGTCGCGCCCGCAAATCTGGTGTTTACCACGCTTTTGGAGATCACTACAATCGCTTTACCTGCGGCGCTATTGCTGGTCACCGTGTTGCCGTCCGCCATGGTTACGTCGAAACCAAGGTTCGTAAGCGTGTTCTTCACCACCAGGTCTCCGGCGCTGGGTGCCGCTGGGTTGGCCACCACGAAGAGCGCGCTGCTTCGCGTGGCAGCGCCAATATCGCACTTGCTGTTCCCATCTTTGAGGCGGCTGACCGAGCGCTCGTCTGTCATGGGTGAGAAGTTCGGGAGGCAGAATAACTCGGTAGTGGCCACTCGGGAAAGCGCCGGACTTCCCTGATTGGGTATGTAGACCGGACCCACACCACCGGCGTGAGCGGGTTCGGGTGCAATGTGGGGAGCAAAGCTGCCATCGGCGAATGTGAATGTGTCCGCAGAAGTCACGAAATTAGGATCGGCTTGGATGTCCATATTGGGCCCGCTGGTCAACTGTCCGGGGCAGATGTCGTCGCCCGGGTCGCCCAGGATATTGTAGCCCCCCGAGATGATCGGGTTTGAACCGATTTCGACACCGCAGTTGGCGGCGTCCTCCCACCGTGCTTCAACGTTTGGGGCAGAATTCTTGGCCACGATGCTCGCGAAGATCCCCAAGGCGTCATTGGTGCTGAAGCTGCTGCTGAAGAGTGCTGAGGGAGGGCTGGATTCACCGGGAAGCTGTGTGTTCTCGTTATAGGCGATGGTGACGCCCTCCAAGGAGGCAGAACCGCCAAATTCTTCAAAAAAACCGGCGCCCCTGCGGCTAAGATTATTGGCCAGCGTTGAATTGTTAATGCCCGCGGAGCCGCCGATGTTAGCAATCCCTCCTCCGTCAAGGCCACTGGTACACTCATGAATTGTAGTATTGTCCACGATGAGGATGCCGTTGGAATCGTTTAATATCCCACCTCCATTGTCGGAACTTTTGCATCCCTTCAACTCAGACCATGATAGAGAAACATTGCCTCCCATATTGTGGATACAGCCTCCGGAACTCTGAGTAAGATTACCGGTGTTGAGGATGCGGCCGTAACTGAAATCGAGCGCGGAATTGACTGCAACCGTCAGACCGGTAGCCAGAGAGTTTTGAATGGTGAGCCCACTAAGGAAGACTGAACCACTATGGCCGTTACCTATGGTGATGGCGCTGTCATTCAGGCTCAGGTTGTGGCCGTCAATGATCGTCTTCAAATAGCCCGCGCCCTGGATAAAACCGTTTGAGAAATGGATCGTTCCTGCTGTCCGAGACAAGGAAATGGTGAAGGCCGGAACGAAGATATAATCGAAGCCGTAGGGGTCGGACGTGCCATCGGGCCTAACAAAGTTTTTGCATCCAAACGCGTCGTGGCCCATGTTCACGGCGGCCACCGCTTCACGCAGCGAGCAGTTGGTACCGGCGACCTCGTCGTCGGCGGTGTTGACGTTAAGGGTGGCGGCCTGCGCGGGCCTGCCCGTGAGCAAGATGATGAATCCAACGAGCCCGATGGTCGCACGCAACAAAGCCGGCTTTATTATGATTGGCACTTTCATTGCTGCCTCCTGATGGTTGCTCCAAATATGTGATTCCATGACTAAGTGCCGGTTTTGGCTAAAACTATCGCCCATCAGGCAAGAATTTTTAAAATTTCATTTTTTGTCCGTCGTATCGTTCGCCCGCGACTAAGCCCTTATATTTCAATGGCTCAGAGCCATTTTATGAAGATGGCTTCTAAAAACTATTGCCCATTAGCAAGAAATTTTTAAATTTCATTTTTTGTCCGTGGTATCGTCCGGGGCCCGCGACGCGCCCCGGACGAACACCAGTGAATCAGTCAAAAACTTCCCTCCGCTGTTCGCAGGATGGCCTGCTGGAGAAGACGCTGGCCCTGCGGCGTGAGCGCGTTGGCGGCGCCCTCCGAAGCGAAGAAGCCGACCCTCGTCCCAGGCGCGACAAAAGTGCCGTACATTTGACTGCCCATGGAGAAGCTGAAGATCGCGCTGTGAGTTAGGTTGTTGCTCATGTCCGCATCATCTTCGAAAGAGCTTCCCGCCGCCGGAACTCCCCAGCCGTAGGTCTGCCCCGACGTCGTTACCGGGGGAGCTCCCCGATCTCCGATGAGAAACCCAAAAAACGGGCCTGAAAACGTGCCCTGGTCGGCCATTATCACGGTCGTCTGGCCGCCCGTTGAGCCGAAGTCAAACATGCCCGTCATACCCGTCATCTGCATGGGAAAATAAAGGCTGGGATTCATCACCATGACCCCGGCGGTGACATCCCTGAACGTCGCGGGCACATTCATAAGGTTAGTTTTCGCCACGCTGTTGGACACCACAACAATGGCCTTACGCGAGGCGCTACCGCTGGTCACCGTGTTGCCATCGACCGTGGTCACGTCGAAACCAAGGTTTGAAAGCGTGTTCTTCACAACCGTATCCCCATGGCTGAGTCCCCCTGGATTGGCCACTACGAAAAGCGCGCTGCTGCGCGAGGCGGCGCCAATGTCACAGTTGCTGTTCCCGTCTTTGATGCGGTTCACCGAGCGCTCGTCGAGATTACCCGGGAAGCAGAACGAATTGGTGGTGGGCACCAGCGACGTCGCGGGGCTCCCGTGATTGGGGATGTACACTGGTCCCACGCCACCGGCCGCGCTGGGCAGGGGCACCCTCTTGCCATTGAAGAACGTGTACATCATCCCTGCATTCGTCATGAAATTAGGATCGGCGTAGTGGTCGGTTGAAACCCCTCCCGGACAGTGCGCCTCGTTTTGGTCGCCCAAAATGTTATAGCCTTGCGAAATGATCGAGCCGTTTATGGCACGGCAGTTGTCGGACTGCCCTGCGCCGTTGATGTTCTTGGCGACAATGCTCCCCGTGATCGTCAAGTTCGGAGTGCCGAAGCCACCCAGGTTATCGTACGTTAGGGCGCCCGTCCCGGGCTGGAAGGTCTCGTTATAGGCAATGGTGACGCCATACAGGTAGGAAGAAGAGGCGTTTGCTGATGTATAAATACCGCCGCCAGTGTTGGAATCGTTATTGGCCAGCGTCGAATTAATAATTTCCGCGTCGCCACCGACATGATAGATAGCTCCTCCGAAGTCGATAGCTCTACACTTATCAATCGTGGTGTTGTATACGTACAGAAAGGTAAAGTTTGCGGTGTCAGCTATTCCGCCTCCTTGTTGAGCTTTACATCCTTGCAACTCAGACGATTCCACGTAGAGATTACTCCTATTTTCTATACAGCCTCCAGAAAATGTATTGAAAGTTCCGCTGTTGAGGATTTTGCCGTAGCTGAACTCGAGGGTGCCGTTAGCAACCGTGATGGCGGTGACTTTAGAGTTCTGTAGGGTGAGGCCGCTCATGGTGACGAATGGCTGAAACTGCGTCATGGGGCCTACGACGATGGCCGCGCCAGAGGTAATGTTTGTGGCATCAATAATCGTCTGCGAATAGCCTTGGCCTTGGATCGTAACGTCTTTTTTTAGATCGATCTCGCCCAAATTGCCGTCCAGGATGATTGTGAAGGCCCAAATGTTGATCGTATCGTTGGTGCCGTAGGGGTCGCCGCTAAAGTTACCGCAGCCATTGCCGTCCATTCCCATGTTAATGTCATTCACGGCCTCACGCAGCGAGCAACTGAAACCGGTGCTCTCGTCGAGACCGGTGCTGACGAAGAGGGTAGCGGCCTGGGCGGGCGTGCCCGTGAGCAGGATGATGAATGCAAAGAGCCCGATGCTCGCGCGCAACAAAGCTGGTTTTATTGTTTTTGACGTTTTCATTGCTGCCTCCTGATGGTTGCTCAAAATATGTGATTCCAAGACTAAGTGTCGGTTTTGGCTAAAACTATCGCCATTGGGCAAAGATTTTTAAAACTTCAATTTTCGTCGGTGGTTATCGTCCGGATACCGCGACGCGCCCCATACGAACGTCAGCAAATCAGTCGCCGGCGCCCACCTGCGTTGTTCGCACGATCGCCTCCTCAAGAAGACGCTGACCTGCGGTCGTCAGCGCGCCAGAAGCCCCCTGCGTGGCGAAGAAACCAACCCTTACCCCGGGCGCCAGGAAGTTGCCGGACATCTGACTGCCCTGGAAATAACTGAAGATCGCCCTGTGCGCAGCATTGTTGGTCATATTCGCCTCGGCGACGAACGTGCTTCCCGCCGCAGGCACTCCCCAACCGTACATCTGCCCCGACGTCGTTACCGCGGGGGTTCCCCGATCTCCGATGAGATCTCCAAACGCGCCTAAAAACCCGAACGTGGTGTCTATACTCACATTGGTCTGGCCGGCGTCGGTGCCGCAGTTCGCGCCGCAGCCCGCAGCGGTCGTGTCTACCATCATCATGGCGCCGTAGATTAGACGGTTCATCACCAAGACCCCAGCGGTGACGTCCCTGAATGTCGCGGGCGCAAATCCAGTGTTCACAGTGCTCTTGGACACCACGACAATCGCCTTGTGCATGGCCATGTCGCTGGTCACTTTGGTGTGGGTTACATCGGCCGGGGTCACGTCGAAACCAAGGTTTGTAAGCGTGCTTCCTACCACTTTGTCTCCATTGCTTTCTACGAATTTGCCTCCAACGTTCGCGGTGGCGAAGACGAAAAGCGCGCTGCTGCGCGACACGGCGCCAATGTCACAAGCGCTGTTCTCGTCCTTTGCGCGGGCGAGGGAGCGCTCGTCAAACATACCGATCTGGCAGAACGAATCGCTGGTGGGCACCACTGAAGTCGCGGGGCTCCCCTGATGGGGCACGTAAACCGGCCCCACGCCGCCGGCCGCAATGGGGGCGGGTACAACGCTTCCATCGAGGAACGTGAACGTCGCCCCCACTGGCTTCACAAAATTAGGATCGGTCTGGATATCCGTATTGTTCCCCATATCAATCTTCGGACAAGGGGCTTCGCCCATATCGCCCAGGATGTTAAAGCCAAGCGAAGTAATCGCGGGGGACCCGGATCCGATACCGCAGTTGGCGGATTGCCCTCCACTCGCGTTCTTGGCGACAATGCTTGCCTTGATTTCCAGCGTGTCGCCGGCTTTCCCAGTGAAGAACAATGCCGGCGCGCTCATCGTGGACTGGTTATAGGCAATGGTGACCCCTTCCAGGTGGGCAAAACCGCTTAAATTGACGCCCGTGGCGTTACCTTGATCAGTTGTGTTGTTTGCAATTGTGGAATTAAAGATGTAGGTTGTGCCGCTGCTAAGGATTCCCGCACTACGAAGGCATTCGTGAATCGTGCTGTTGGACACACTGAGGAACCCCCGGCTCCCAATTCCCCCTCCTTGGCTTGACCGGCAACCCCGCAACTCAGACGATTCCAATAGACAGAGCCTCCCGCGTTCGAAATACAACCCGCGCTGTTGTCGGTATCGCCGGTATCGAGGATGCGGCCATACCTAAACTCGAGGGTGGCATTGGCGTCAATCTCCAGGCCGCCGATCCTTTGCAACTGTTCGTTGATGCCGGATTTTGGGGCGGAGTTCTGGATCGTGAGGTCGCTCATGAAGACGAACGGTGTGTTCGTGCCGTTGTCACCTATCCTGATGGCGGTGGCGAAGTTAACCTCGTCCATGTTCATGGTTTCGATGATTGTGCGCAAATAGCCCGCGCCTTGGATGGTAACGGCTTTGAGCACCTGGATTGACCCGCCGCTCAAGGAAATGGTGAAGGCCGGGACATTGATCGTATCGCTCGTGCCGTAGGGGTCCAGCGTGCCAAAGGCACTAACAGCGTTCTTACAGCCATTGCCGTTGCTTCCCTGGTTTATGGCGGCCACCGCTTCACGCAACGAGCAGTTGGCGCCGGTGGTCTCGTCGACTTTGGTGTTGACCTTGAGGGTGGCGGCATGCGCGGAGCTGCCCACAAGCAGGATCAGCACTCCTGCCAGCGCGACGATTGTGCGGGGCAAAACTGATTTCAAAATCATGACGTTTCCTTTCAAGCGTTTAATCTTCCTATTTCCATCTACTGAGTGGCGGATTTTGGGGAAACTAACGCCGATTCGAAAAACAATTCAAAAAACATTCTTGCTTCCGCCTGGAGCCGTGCTAAGAGCGCGGCTGTGTTGTGGACGAATCGGTAAGGCATAGTTTTGTATCCTCCGTCATATGAAAGTCGAGAACATATGGGGCTTCCCTGCCCGTAGACTGGCAACGATTCGCGAATCTATCGCTCGTGGTTGGAAGAATTTTGTTTCCCATACAGCCGCGTGACAAGGACAAGGCAGAAGATGCCGATCCGCCTTGCCGACCCAGAAAAGTAATGCGGCGGGACCGTCTTTGGCGAATACGGTCACTTGTAAGTGCAGATTTGTGGACAATCTATCGTTATTTGTTGCTGAAAGACTTTTCTTCAAACACCTCAACAACTTACCGCGCCAGCAGGAAGGACAAAGAAGGGCATTTCGAACCTTGTGGGACGACTGCGCCATACGAAAACACGGGCGCCTGTGCCTCTTGATCATTTCTACGCCGTTTTCGCGCGCAAACTCTTGCTGCAAATTTGGCTGAGTGTGCGCGTATCTGCGCGGGGCGCAAGCGGCCGAAGAAGAATAAAGCACGGCCAAGCCGGCGCCCCATTTCGCGGCGTCTTCTGATGATCGGTGATCGGTTAATGTAACCAGGAAATTAGCTTCCCGTTAGGATCCAAGCTTCGATCAGATCATAGGCCTGCAAGTAGGCACAGGTATGCTGCACTCCGGTTGTGTCCAGATAGGTGATGGCGGTTGGATTCAACAATTGGCTTGAACCAGGGTTGTTGCCCCCATCGATCCACTGGTGGTTGTTAGAAGTGCAGAAATCGGCAAAATCTATCGCAGATTACTTATCAGGTGGGCCATGCCGGACAACGGTGTTGTATGAGCCCGAAAGTACGGTGCGCGATTGAAGAGTTTGCGATGGGGGCGCAAGCGGCCGAAGAAGCATACAGCGCGGCCAGACCAGCGCCCCATTTCGTGGCATCTTCTGACGATTGATGGTCGGTTAATGCAAGCCAGAGAGTTGGTTACCTAGATCGGCCCAATGCCAGCCAAAGCCATCCCAATAATTTACAAGCAGGTGGTGGTTAGTTCCGACCACGAAGACGTAGATCCGTTGGTGACCTGTCGCATCCAGATAGGTGATCGCGTCCTTGGGACCGTCCGCTACCCCGTTGGGACCTAAGCCTTGATCGGCCCATTGCCAACTGAATCCATCCCAATAATTTACGACGAGATGGCCGAAGCTGCCACCTTCGACGAAGGCATAGATCTTTTGAAATGCATCGATTGGGTCTAGATATGTAACAGCCGCTGGCCAAGCGGCACCTCTGACTCCTGCACCGCCAGTAAAGTATTGGTCGCTCCAAGACCAGACGGAGGAGCCGTCGAAACTATCCAGGACAAGATGACCGTTGCTCCCCATGCAAAATATGCCTATCTCCTGGGCTCCAACATCATCCTGAAAGGAAAAGGCGCTGGGAATTGCAATTTCAGGTATGCCGGAAGGGACACCCCGGTCGGTTAACGTCCAGGTTCCGTTTGGGTTTCTGCAAGCTTCGATCAGATCATTGCCATCCAAGTAGGCGCATGTATGCTGGACTCCTGCCGTATCTAGATACGTGATGGCGGTTGGATTCAACAATAGGCCTGGGCCAGGGTTTTTGCCCCCATCGATCCAATGGAAGCTGGTGCCGTTGCCGGATAAGATCGTGAGATGATCGTTCGTTGCTGTGGTAAAGACGAAGATCTGCTGATTTCCTGCCGAGTCTGGATAGGAGACAGCCGCGATTCTGTCATGTAACGCAAAACCAAATGGAGCCGCGCCATAATCGGCCCAATGCCAGTTGCCGTTAGTTCTATAATTTGCGACAAGATGTTTGTTGCTTCCTATGGCGAAGATGTAGATGCGCTGATCTCCGGTCAGGTCTGGATAGGTAATCGCGGCTGGATAATACACTGCCGTCGTGCCCGCTGGGAGGCCTTGATCGTACCATTGCCAATGGAAGCCATCCCAACGATCCACGAGAAGATGATTGTTGGTTCCCGTGGCAGCAACGTAGATGCGCTGATTTCCCGCCGTGTCTTGATAGGTGACGGTGGAAGCAGACAGCCGCTGATTCACCATACACAATACTGCCAGTGAGACTAAGAACATCCTATTTTTTACCAACACTTTCGATACTCTGGTCATCATGAGGACTTCTCCTTTTCTTTAAGTTCAGGATTACGCTCGAAATCGAGTGGTTTACCTGATTCACGCCCGGAATGTGTCCAGGCCGTAGGTTTGGATTGTCAGAACAGGCCGAGGCCTTCTCTGACCGGGAGTCTGGAAGACCTCCTGTTTAGAAGTGCAGAAATCGGCAAAATCTATCGCAGATTACTTGTCAGGTTGGTCATACCGGGCAACCGTGTTGTATGAGCCCGAAAGTACAGCGCGCGATTGAAGAGTTTGCGATGAAGCGTGCCCCAGATTAGCAGGAGTGCCAAGGTTGCAAAGTCGAGATTTGCGCTAACGAAGCTGTGCGATCTTCACTGCCGCGCGGCAGACAATGGATTGTGTGCCGAATTCAGGGGTTGTCTATATCGAAAAGTCTATCCGTCCTTCGATGATCAACGTGTTTTTTCGATACGGAGGTTATAACTCGCAATAGATTGGTACTCTTTCCTGGAGTCCGGTTGCCCTGCGAGAACCAATACGTAGTCTCCTGAGGAAAGGAGCTGGCTGGGAAGCGCCACCGTGATGAATTCTCCTTGAACGGTTTTTGTGGGCGTCATCGGCAGGTTGTTGGCCGTAATCACAGTTTCACCATCGGCATGTTGCAGAGTCACTCGGTAGCGTGAATATTTCAAACCCGGTTCGACCATGAGCTTGAGTTGCAAGAGCGGAGTCTCGGGCGGGAGGACTACTTCTTTCACGACCTCTCCCTGCTCGCGGAACCCGCCGGGTGGAAGCACAAGGGTCGCAACCGGGCCGATGGACTGTGTTTGGGGCAAGGGCTTGTTTGCTCGTCCGGAGACTTGCTGGTCTTGGTTCGCGGATGCCTGGCTTTCTTGGAGCTGCTTTTTTTGCAGGTCATCCAGGGCTTTCTCAAGTTTCGCAAGCTGCTGCAACCGGTCGTCCGACTGGCGTTGGGCGCGCTCAGCCACCCGGTAACCATGGATGGACCACGCGACGGCAGCCAGGGCCGTTATCCCCAGGATCAGGGCTGAGACAACCGCTGCCGCCGGCCACATGCGCGAAGGCCCCGTTCCGAGTCTCCAGATCGAGGCCAACATATTCGGTAACCTGGATCGCTCCCGGGCCTCCGCCGCACTTTGCACCTGAGCTTGATCGCGAGCATAGTCGACAAGGAATTTTGCCGTCTGAAGCTTGGCTTGCCGCCTCGGGGAGCGGAGAAAGTTGGTCTCAAATAGCCCACGCTCCCGGGCGGCAAGATGTCCGGCGACGTAGTCGTCAATGACTTTGTCCTCCGCCTGGAAGCATTCATCGATGAAACCTTCATCGCTGATCATTCGCGCTTCCACCCAGGCGCGCTCCTCCTCCGACACATCGCCCAGGAGATATCTGGTAATCACATCCGAGTTGTCAATCGGGAACATATGCTTTTTCTCACCATGAAATCGCGTTATTGCGTCTGGCGCGAACGCAACGACGATAACATTCATTCAATTTGCTCTTGATTCTCGAGATTCGATTGCAGAGGGCCTCGACGCCGATGCTCAACTCGCGGGCAAGTTCTTCACGGTACCGCTTCGATTGCAGGCTGGTTTGATAGTACCGTACGATCAGGTCGCGACGCTCCGCCGGCAACAGTTCCAGACACTTCCGCCGGCAGTCCTCCTCCAGCTCTTTGGCGATGGCTTCGAAATTGGCTTGGCGGTCGTCGCGGATGCCGGAAACAAAAGAGCGGTCCAAAAGATCGGAGATCGACTTTCTTGTTTGGGCGCTGACCAGATTTTTCGCGACGCCGAAGCTATACGCCTGGACATTCTGAATATCCTCACCCTGGGCAAGCTTGGCGGCAACGATATCCAGGACTTTTCTGGCAAGTTCGTCAGAATCGATATCGCTGGTTGCGCGATTCTCGATAAAAATGGTGAGAATGCCGACCAGGCGATAGTATTTTCCCGCGGCACAGTGAAGATCAGAGTCCAGCCGGTCGAGCAGGGTGCGCAGACCCTGCACGTCTGGCTGAGCTCGATCAGTCATGGGCGGCCTTTCCGGCGAAATGCATACCGCTCTCATTCTAGACGATGCTCATCACTCTGCAAACGAACGCAGGTTACGCTCCTTTACGAATTGTCTTCAATCTAAGTGATCCGGTGAGAGCAATCTATCGCACATTCATCCATAATTTTTTTTTGGACTTTATCCAGCCTATATATCACTCGGAAATTCCAGCCTTGCTGGCATTTCATTCTCGAAGCGGTTGACAGTGAAGTAAATACCGTGGTTTAGTATACGCGCGGTTTTTTTAGCGACTTTATCCCATATCCAGGAACCACCTCCGATCTTAAGTTCCGGGGGACGATACCTGTCCCCGCAGGAGGAACTCAGTGGCTTTTCCAGCGCAGAAGATCTTTCTTGCCGGCTTGCTGAGCATTTCCATGGTTGCAATGGCTTTCCCAGCTGAGGAGCCACGTCCCGGCATTGTAGTTTCGTCGATTGCCGCGCATTCCGTGGCAGAGCGCTCCGGGCTGCGCGAGGGAGACATCCTGCAAAGCTGGAATGCCGGTGAGGCCCAGGGTTCGCTGGAGTCTCCATTCGATTTGCTGCTGGTCGAGACCGAGCAGTTGCCGCGAGGCAGGATCGTTGTCACGGGTTGGCGTGGAAATGAGCAACAGCAATGGACTTTCGAGCCCGGCCGCTTAGGGTTGAAAACCCGTCCTGATTTTCCCTCCGCACTCCTTCTCCAGTACCAGCAAGGCGAGGACCTGCTGAGTAAAGGCAACCTCGCCAAAGGGACGGAGCGTTGGCGAGCCGCCGCCGATCAAACGTCACCCTCGGAGTCTGCATTGCTGCCAATGTGGTTGCTCTTCCACGTGGCCGAGATCTTTGCTGAAAACCGGGATTGGCAGAACGCGGACAACGCATATGAAGAGGTCCTGGCACGAGCGGAAAAAGAGAGGCCGCAAGTCAGGGCATTGTTGCTCCGAGCCTGGGGCGATACCTTCAAGCAGCGAGGCGATTGGGCCAATGCCCAAAAACACTACCGCGAGGCGGAGGAATTGATCCGGGAAATCGCTCCCGACAGCCTATTAAGGGCAAACCTTCTCGACCTGCAGGGAGAGGCTGAGAGACACTTGGCTGATCTTACGCGCTCTGAACAACATTTCTCGCGGGCCATGGAAATTCAGAGCCGGCTATCTTTGGAGAGTCTCGATCTGGCGAACAGCTTGTGCGGGTTGGGAAATATCGCGAAAGAGCGAGGCGAACTGGATAAGGCACAGAACCTCCAAAATCGAGCGGTTCAGATCCGGGAAAGACTTGCACCCGGCAGCCTGGACTTGGCTGCCAGCTTCAATGGCCTGGGAAATCTGGCCCTGCCCAGGAACGATCTCGATCAAGCAGAGAAGTTCTTTCGCAAGTCGCTGAATATTCGCGAGGAGTTGTCGCCCGGCAGCCTGGAGGTATCCACAAGCCTCAACAACTTGGGCACTGTGTCTTGGGGTCGCGGAGACTTGGACGAGGCAGAACAGTACCAGACGAAAGCGCTCGACATCGCGTTGAAAATCGCTCCGGAAAGCCCCAACGCGGCTCTGAGCCTCAGCAACCTTGGGGGCATAGCCGGGGAACGCGGCGACCTGATCAAAGCGGAAAAATACATTACTTGGGCACTGGGGATTCAGCAACGGATCGCCCCAGTGAGCTTCGATGCAGCCCGTACTCTGGACAGTTTGGGAGCAGTCGTGGCTGAGCGCGGCGATTACCTCAAAGCAGAGGAATATCAGCTGCAAGCGCTGGCAATTCTCGAGAAGCTCGCTCCAGAAAATCCCGAGATCGCCTTGGACCTTATCAACCTCAGCCAGGGTGCCGAAGTTCGAAATGATCTGGGCAAGGCGGAGCAATATGCCCATCGGGCTCTGGCAATTGGGCAAAAATACGCTCCGAAGGGCGAAGACGTTGCCCGCACGCTTGATCGTCTAAGCAGTATTGCTCTTAAATCTGGGGCTCCGCGCCAAGCGGAGGCATATCAGCGACGAGCTCTTGCCATCTGGGCGAAGGTTGCGCCCGGTACTTTGGATCATGCCATCGCGTTAAATGACCTGGGCAACGTGCTTCGGGCTAGAGGCGATCGAATAGAGGCGGCAAAATATTATCTCCAGGCACTCGAGGCTAGACAAAAGCTCGCTCCGGGCGGCTCTGACGTCGCCGATAGCCTGCATGCTCTTGGCGATCTGTACCTGGAGGAAGGCAAGCTTACCGAAGCAGAAAATATGTATCAACAAAGCCGCACGGTCCTGGAAAAACTGGCCCCCGAGAGCAAGCAGTACGGCGAGGTCCTGGC